>WLWI01000160.1_pt1 | contig 92039 bp, 85 predicted proteins | sample 6701501 | NCBI WGS metagenome assembly WLWI01 (sample SAMN12718690, study PRJNA515312) | sponge metagenome | isolation source: marine sponge | host: Mycale hentscheli | place: New Zealand: South Island, Marlborough, Capsize Point | collected 2014-11-01 | reverse complement strand
TGCCTTGGCACAATAATAAATGCGCCAACAAATGGGACAGTCGTCACTGTCGTCGACCACCACCCCAACCGTAAAAAAGGCAAACGCCCGACCGGACACCCCGCCGGCAACCACATCGTTATCCGTCGACGCGGCAACGAGTTTGTCATCCTAGCCCATCTGTCACCGCACACGATCCAGGTAAGTGTTGGTCAGAAAGTTGAGATTGGTGAACCGATAGCCGAGTGCGGCAACTCGGGTCAGGCCAGCGCATCACATGTGCATGTCCATATGCAGACCACCAAGGAACCGCTGGATTTTACAGCAACCGCTTTGCCAATGGTGTTCACCCGCACGGGCACGATCACCAAGAAGGGCTGTAAAAGTAAGGCCTTTTACATTCTGAAAACCGGCGACATTCATTGCAGCCCAACGCGGTTTCAGTGACCCGAGCTGTAAGCGCTCGCTTTCTCTAATGACGCATCCGTGTAACAAGATGATCAGCAATTGAAAGTACGAGCCGTGAGCGACACAGAACAGACAGAGCCCGCACAGGACGAAGCTAGCGCCGCTGAGGCTGCAGCGGCCGCCGCAGCGGAAGTAAAATACTCGGTGTCTCCGGGACTCGCGGCCCGCCTCGCACGCCAGAATATTTCACTGGCTATCACCTCTTATCAATCGGGTCTGCTCTATTGCATTGGCCGCAATGCCGATGGCGGCATCAATGTTCATCAAGCCGCGATGCCCAAGCCAATGGGGCTATGTCTTGATGGTGATACCGGGCTGACCATGACCGCCGGCTACCAGATCATGCAGTTTGAAAACGTGCTGGAGCCCGATCAGCGGATCAATGACACGTTTGATGCCTGTTATGTGCCGCGCCGGGTGCATGTCACCGGCAGCCTTGATGCCCATGATGTCGGGCTCGATAGCGACGGGCGGGTGATTTTCGTCAACACACGCTTCAACTGTCTGGCAACGACATCACCGCGCCACAGTTTTGAAATGGTGTGGAAGCCCTCTTTTATATCGGCTCTGGTCGATGAGGATCGCTGTCATCTCAACGGGCTGGCGATGGAAGATGGCAAGCCGAGCTATGTCACAGCCGTCTCGCGCTCGGACACCATCGATGGTTGGCGCGACCGCCGCGCCGATGGCGGCATCGTTATTGATGTCGAGAGCAATGAAATCATCTGCGAAGGCCTGTCGATGCCGCATTCACCGCGGGTTTATCGTGGTGAGCTATGGGTCCTCAATGCCGGTACCGGCGATCTCGGCGTGGTGAAATTGCCCGAGGATGGCAAAGGCATGCGTACATTTGAGCCCCGCATATTCTGCCCTGGCTTTTTGCGCGGGCTGTCATTCTTTGGCAATTTTGCCTATGTCGGTCTGTCCAAACCCCGCTATGAAAGGTTTGAAGGGCTGGCCCTCGATCAACGTCTTCAGGAGGCCGACTCAGAGGCGTGGTGTGGTGTGCAGATCATCGACCTGTCATCCAACAGCTGCGTTGACTGGTTCCGCATCGATGGCGCGGTGGCTGAGCTTTATGATCTCGAAGTAATGCCCGGCCGTTCCTGGCCGATGGCCGTCCCGCCCTGGTCGGATGAAGCGGCATCATTGGTCACCCAGGCACCAGTGCCGGACAACACATAAACCGCTAATTTCCGGCGATCTCATTCAACCAATAGTTTGACTCCTCCACCCTACCATGACCTACTCCCTGTGGGGGTAATTGGAGGGTGCGTCGGCGCGCATCACGTTTCGGTGTGGGGGCTATCTAAGGCCTCCCTGACTTGGGATGCTAGCGGATGAGTTTACGGCCAAACGCGCCACACAATCAGGCGCCCCGACAATCCAGCTTTCGCAGCAGACTGGCGCTGAGCACGGCGTTGGCGTCAGTTGCTTTTCTGTATAGTGGTCGTGGCACCTATGCCGGCACCTGCCTCGTCACCGGTACACCCGGTGTTTACAACTGTTCCGGTGCCGCTGGCGCGGATTCCACGCAGACGATCGGCTCTAATCCCGGCAACGCGGTGACCGTTACGACGGATCCCGGATTTGGCATTACCACCAGTACAGGCAACAACGCACTTACCATTACCGGCGATGGCGGGATCGACTTCACAGACAACAATAGCTCTGCGATCACCGGCGGCAGACATGCCATAGAAGCCCGCAATCATAATAGTGGTGCCCTAAACGTAACCACGACGGGGCCTGTGACGGGAACAAACCAGGATGGATTTAGGGTCGTTAACGGCGCCGGTGGCACGAGCCTGACCATCGATGCGGCAGGGACGACGACTGGTAATAATTTCGGGATAATTGCCAATAACGCTGGCACAGGAGCGATGAGCATTACGACCGGCGGTGCAGTAACCGGCACGACCGCGGAGGGGATAACGGCCATCAACCAGGCAGCCGGCACAGACCTGACGATTAATACGGCCGATGTTTCTGGCGGCAACGAGGGAATTTCGGCGACGAATTCTGGCAGTGGCGCCTTAAGTGTCTCGAGCACCGGTACTGTAACGGGAACCAGTAGCGACGGAATTGATGCCCATAATAGTGCTGCCGGCACCAGCCTGACCATCAATGCGAATGATGTAACCGGCGACGCTAGAGGTATTTTAGCCGTCAATAACGGTACCGGGGCTTTAACGGTCACCAGCACGGGAACAGTGACCGGAAACCCTGTCCACGGGATCAACACTTACAACAACATTGCTGGCACCGACCTGACGATTGAGGCGGTGAACGCCAGCGGCTTTAGCGGCATCGCCAGCACAAACAATGGCAGCGGTGCGTTGAGTATCACAGCCACCGGCACGGCGACGGGGACGGCCAATTTCGGTATTTTTGCAGGCAATAGCGCCAATGGCACGGACCTGACGATCGATGCGGCGAGTGCTTCCGGCGGAGTCGACGGGATATTCGTTCGTAACTATGGAACAGGGACGCTGTCAGTTACCGTCGATGGCACTGTTACGGGCGGCACCCGTGACGGCATTAGGACCGTCACTGGCGCAGGCAAGCAGAGCAATATTACGCTTAATAGTGGCGCGGCCGTAAGTGCATCATCGGGTACGGCAATTACCAATGATTCCGGTAATTCAACGACCATCGTCAATGCAGGCGCCAGCGTCACCGGCGCGATTAATCTCGGTGACGGCGCTGACAGCTTGACATTTGATGGTGGTGATTTTTCTGGCGTCACAGCATTTGATGGCGGAGCGGGTGCGGGCGACAGCCTGACTTTCCGCAATGTCACCGGTACTGTTAACGGCACCACCGTCACCGGTATGGAAAGTGTGACGGTCGATACTGGCTCAAATGTCACACTCAGCGGGACACTCAGTACGAACCAACTGACCATCAATAGCGTGACCACTACCGACGGTTTTAATGTATCCAACACCAGCATCGGAGCGCTAGACGTCACCGCTACTGAACAGGTAACCGGTACTACTGGCGCCGGACTTGATGCCAATAACAGCGCCACCGGCACCAATTTGACCATCGATGTTGCAAGTGTTGGTGGTGACACGAATGGGATAGACGCCCGGAATTTCGGGACAGGATCGACCAGCATCACGGCGACCGGCACGGTCACCGGCACTACTGGCGATGGCGTCAGGGCCACTAACCACGGCACGGACCTGACGATCAATAGTGCCGATGTTAGTGGTGCTCAGGGTGGCATTTTTGCCCGGAATTTCGGGACAGGATCGACCAGCATCGCGGCAACGGGGTCTGTAACGGGCACCAATGGCTACGGGATCGACGCCCGCAACTTCGCCGGAACGGATTTGACGATTGAGGCGACTAGCGTTACCGGCGCCATAGCAGGAATCGATGCCCGCAATGATGGCACGGGAGCGCTAAGCGTTACCGCGACCGGGACGGTAACAGGAAATGTTTTCGCTGGACTTTTTGCAGAGAACAGCGCCAACGGCACGGATTTGACCATCGATGTCGCAAGTGTTTCTGGCACATCGACTGGGATAGACGCCACGAACGATGGCACCGGCACGCTGTCCGTTACAGCTGATGGCGTTATTACAGGCGGCAGTGTCGTCGCCATTGCAACTGCCACCGGTGCCGGTAAACAGACAAATATCACCCTGAACAGTGGCGCCGCGGTGAGTTCTGGCTCCGGCAACGCCATTAGCAACGACGGGGGTAATTCAACGACCATCGTCAATGCGGGTGCCAGTGTCACCGGCGCCATCAATCTCGGCGATGGCACCGACAGTCTGACCTTCGACGGTGGCGACTTCTCCGGTGTCACTGCTTTCGATGGCGGCGCGGGTACCGGCGACAGCCTAACTTTCCGCAATGTCACCGGTACAGTGGCTGGCGGAGATGTCATCAGCATGGAAGGCGTTGTCGTTGATACGGGAAGCGACATCACCTTTACCGGCGACTTGAACACAAGTTCATTTACTGCCGTCAATAACAGTGCCGGAGACTTAAAGGTCACCTCCACCGGGTCTATCACCAGCAGCTTAGGTCATGGGATTGTTGGTTTAAATAACGCCACTGGAACGAATCTAACAATTTCGGTGGCTTCCGTTACAGGTAGCGCCAACGGAATTGCTGCCATCAATAATGGTACCGGCGCTACCAGCGTTACCGCCAGCGGAATGGTCACAGGAAATCTCGGCTATGGGATTTTAGCCAATAACAACGCCACGGGTACAGATCTGACTATTTCGGCCGCTTCCGCGATGGGAAGCCAAAAAGGGATTGTGGCCCACAATTTTGGCACTGGCGCTACCAGTATAACCGCCAGTGGAGCGGTAACCGGCACCACTGGCCCCGGAATTGACGCCAGCAACTCCGCAGCGGGCACAAACCTGACGATCAACGCTGCCGGTGTTAGCGGTGCTACGGATGGCATTGACGTTCTGAATTCGGGGACAGGATTAACCAGTATCACGGCGACGGGGGCGGTAATCGGCACCTCGGGCTATGGGATCACGGCCGCCAACACCGCCGCAGGCACGGACCTGACGATTTCGGCCGCTTCCGTTACGGGGGGCAACAACGGGATACGTGCGTCCAACCTGGGCACGGGCGTGACCAATGTTTCCGCCAGCGGAACGGTAACCGGCACGACTGGCGATGGCATCAATGCCCGCAACACCGCAGCGGGCACAAACCTAACGATCAACGCTGCTGGTGTTAGCGGTGCTACGGATGGCATTGACGTACTGAATTCGGGGACAGGATTAACCAGTATCACGGCGACGGGGGCGGTAATCGGCACCTCGGGCAATGGGATAACGGCCGCCAACACCACCGCAGGCACGGACCTGACAATTTCGGCCGCATCCGTTACGGGCAACAACGGGATAAGTGCCCGGAACAGTGGTACCGGTGCTACCAATGTCGTCGCCAGTGGAACGGTCACAGGAACGGGGGGCATCACTATCGGGATTTATGCCGCGAACACCGCCGCAGGCACGGATCTGACAATTTCGGCGGCTTCCGTTACGAGTAGTCAGTTCGGGATTGTTGCCCTCAATAAGGGCTCCGGGGTTACCAATGTAACCGCCAGCGGCGCGGTAACGTCAACGAATGCAGATGCGATTTTTGCCCATGGCTATTCTTCTGGAACGGACCTGACAATTTCGGCTGCATCCGCTACGGGTAACTCCGGGATTCGTGCCCAGAACGAAGGTACTGGCGTTACCAGTGTTTCCGCCAGCGGCGCAGTCACAGCAACTAATTCTAATGGGATTAATGCCTACAACACAGCCGCAGGGACCGACCTGACAATTTCGGCGGCAGAGGTTACGGGGGCAATATTCGGTGTTCGCGCCAAGAACTACGGCAGCGGTGATTTATCTATCACGGCGAGCGGAACCGTAACCGGTTCTGGCAGTTCAGGAATTTCTGCCGATAACAGCGCCTCCGGCACTGATCTGACAATATCGGCGGCAGAGGTTACAGGGACAATATTCGGGATATTCGCCAATAACGATGGCGGCGGTGCTTTATCCATCATGGCAAGCGGAACCGTAACCGCTACTACCGGTACTACCAGTACTACCGGTCGAGGAATTTTGGCCCGTAACGGGGCGATGAACAGCACTGATCTGACAATATCGGCGACAGAGGTTACAGGGGTAATAGACGGGATAAACGCCGATAATCAAGGCACCGGTGCAACAAGTGTCACCGCTAGTGGCACAGTTACGGGGGGTGCAACCGGTTTCGGAATTGTCGCCACTGGCTTGGGCACGGACCTGACAATTTCAGCGGTTGGTGCCACTGGCGGAAGCACAGCGGTCACCGGGGGCATTGACGGGATTAATGCCTATAATGCAGGGACTGGCACATTATCGGTGACGACCAACGCCATCGTAACTGGCGGAGCGTCAGGGCAAGGAATTCAGACCGGCACCGGTGCCGGTAAACAAACCAATATCACCCTCAATAATGGCGCGGCGGTTAGCGCAACGTCGGGGACAGCGATTACCAATGATGCCGGAAATTCAACGACTATCGTCAATGCTGGCGCCAGTGTCACCGGCGCGATTAATCTCGGCGATGGCGTCGATAGTCTGACCTTTGATGGTGGTGATTTCTCGGGCGTCACAGTGTTCGATGGCGGCGCCGGTAATAGTGACAGCCTGACGTTCCGCAACTTCACCGGCACGGTAGACACGACAAAAATCGCCAATATGGAAAATGTCGTCGCTGGTACTGCCGCAAATATTGCCATGAGCGGTACGGTGGATGCCAATATGGCGGTCGATTTTGGTGCACAGCTTTCTCACAATGGTACAGTGACCGGCACATTGAACAATAACGGCACATTCACCACCGACGGGATCGCTGTCGTTACCGGCCAGACGACAAATATTGGTGACGTCAATGTAGCGGTTGGCAAGGCACTTTCACCCAACGGCAACCTCGATAATTTTGGCAGTGTTAATCTAACCGGTGGTTCCGTCACCGGCAGCGGCACGGTAAATAACTTTGGCACCATTCAGGGCAACGGTGCGGTGACCGCACAGCTCTCAAATTCCGGGCAGGTCTTCGCCAATGGCGGCGGGGTACTGTCCATCACCAACCTCGCCAGCGGCACCAATACCGGCGAGATGCGGGTGCAGACCGGCTCCAGCCTCAACATCGGCGCGATGAGCAATGCCAGCCTGCTCGTCGGCACGGGCAATGTAATCGGCGCAGTGCAAAATGATGCGACGATCCGGGCCGAGGGCGGCACGCTGCGCATGATCAGCAGCGGCAACACCAATACCGCCAACGGCGTGATCGAGGCGAGCACCGGCAACACGGTGCAATTCACCCAGGGTCTGGCCAATAATGGCGGGCTGATTGCCCTGACCGGTGGCGCGTTCGACAATAACGGCAACGCGATGACCAATAGCGCGGCCGGCCGGATTGAAGGACGCGGCACGGTACGCACCGGCGGACTGACCAATGATGGTCAGGTCAGCTTTACCACTGGCACGTCTGATCTGTTTGGCTCAGTGCAAAACAGCGTCGCAGCACGGATCGATATCAACGACGCGACAGTGAATTTCTTTGACGCGGTGACCAATAACGGCACCTTCGAATCCAATCGTTCGAACGTCAGTTTCCTCGGCGGGTTTGTTAATAACGGCACACTGATCACCGACCCCAACGTGCTCAATTTCACTGACTGGACCAACAACGACCCGGCGGCGACCATCGCCTTCACCGATGATGAGTTTGTAATCTCCAATGATGTGCTGGGTGACACCGCGAACAACATGGTCTGGGATACTGATGAGGCGATCCTGCGCTTTGTCGCGGGCACCGATAACGACCATACCATGCAGCTTTATGGCGTTGATCTCGGCGTCGGCACAGCGGGGCTACTCGATAACTTTGCCTGGGGAACGCTCGATATTGCCAGCGGTCAGACGATCTCTCTCGAAGACATCAAGGCCGATGGACAGGATGGCGCGCTATATCTCGACAACTTCGTAATAGCCGATTTTGCGAGTGATATTGGCGACGGTATCCTTGATTCAATCATCGGCAATGGCTTCAACATCTATTACAACGCCTTTGCCATCGGAAACGCCTTCCTTGGGGGGCAGACCTATAATTTACAGAATGGTGGGCAGCTCATCGCGATGTCGGATCAGGTTCCAGAACCAGGCACGCTTATTCTGTTTGGTGCCGGTGTACTTGGACTCGCCGGGATCGGCCGCGTGAGACGCCGCCGTCGGCAAGATACGGCGATTGCCGCGTAAGCAGGATTTTTAGAAGCAGTCTCTATCTGTCATGCCGCACTTGATGCGGAATCCACCGACGCGAAATCGACATGGACCCCGGATCAGGTCCGGGGTGACAGCAGTGCGTGAATTAGACTGAAGTAGTGAGGTGAGCGTTGTTTAAGACTTAGCAGCAACGCCGTCGGAAGCAACAAGGTTGAGCTTCGGCACATCTTCTTCGTCGAGCACGCTCAGCGGACGACATTGGCCATCAACTTGCGCGCCAGGTTCGACGATCAGCGTTTCATGAAAAATGTCGCCGGTTACTGTTGCAGTATTCGAGAGGGTCACTTCACCGCCGCGAATTTGTCCGTCGACAACGCCATGCACCACGACTTGTTCACCGCTCAATGAACCCGTGATCTTACCGGTCTGGCCCACGCTTATGCGACCACTGGCAATTTCGCCCTCGACACGACCATCGAGCATCACTTCGCCTTCGCTATCGATGGCACCGATGATCGTCATATCTTCACTGATCATCGTCGGTGCGCAGGGCTTGTCTTTACGACCAGCCTTGCCGTCTTTATTCCTCGAAAACATATCATCATCCCTGTTGATCCAGCGATCATAGCGACAACCAGCCTGGACGCAAACGGCAATGCAGGTCGAGGGCCAAATTTGTGACATGGCGTGGTCAAATTGTTGCCATAGCCTGTGGATAACTTGGCTGGATAACGAATTTTTGGCAGGTTAAATGCCAAGACCGTGAGGCTTGCTTGCCATCGCGCAATCGAGCCGTTAACCATTTCAGGAAGAGTTTTGTTCTTCAGAAAGAAGCTTGACCCTATTTTGTGGGAGCATCCTGGGTTTGCGTAACGTGATTGCCGATCTAACGAAAAGTGTGCCGCTTGCAGTGGCGATCTTCGCTCTGTCTGGCGCAGTGGCTTTAGCGGCAGAAAAGACCCCACCCTTCCCCAATGCGATCATCGCCTCTATTCCTACACCGCTCTCAAAATCCGATGCGAAACTCTATCGCCAGATATTTGCTGTCCAAAGAAAGGGCGACTGGCGGCGCGCCAACCGTTTGATCAAGAAGCTGTCGAACAATTTGTTGCTCGGTCATGTTCAAGCGCAGCGTTACCTGCATCCGACGCGGTATCGCTCGCGCTATACGGAGCTTGCCGCCTGGCTCAAAGACTACGCCGACCACCCCGATGCGCGGCGGATTTATAAGCTCGCTCTGCGCCGCAAGCCGCGGCGCTATCGCGCGCCGCGTCGTCCGGTCCTGCCGCGGCGGGCAATCTATTCCGAAAGTGGCAGTGGCGGTATCGTCCGGAGCGGTCGTCGCGGGCTGCGCCATAGCCGATCCGCGCGACGACTCCATTCACAGGTCAGGCGGTTGGTGCGGCGGAAGCGGCTAACCTCGGCTGAGAACCTCATCAAGCAAAGACGCTTTCGACGGCTCGGTCAGGCGCATGTTGATATCGCCAAGATGCGGATCGGCAGTGGCTGGTTTTATCTCGGCGAAGATCGCAAGGCGTTTAATACCGCGAGCAAGGCGGCGCATAGATCAGGCAAATATTACCCGCTCGGCCATTGGTATGCCGGGCTCGCGTCCTACCGGTCAGGCCGTTACGTCAATGCCGCCGATCATTTTCAGGCAATGGCCGCCACCGGCGGGATGTCGCGCTGGTCACAATCCGCCGCCGCTTTCTGGGCCGCTCGCGCCAATCTCGTGGCCCGTCGCCCCGACCGCGTTAGTCGGTGGTTGCGACTGGCCGCCAGTCATCCGCGAACGTTTTACGGCGTGCTGGCACGACGCATGCTCGGCATCGCCTCACCGCTCGAATGGACAGCACCGAAAGCACAACAACAGACCGTCACCAACGCGCTCCAAAGCAAACGCGCGCAACGCGCTCTCGCCCTTCTGCAAGCTGGAAATCATCCGCGTGCCGAACGCGAGCTACGCTATTTGAGTTTGAGCGGGAGTGCCGATACCCGCATCGCGCTGCTGAATATCGCTGATCAGCTCGGGCTGCCATCGCTGGCGCTCAAAACCGCCATCGCCTTGATGCGGAACAACCAGACCCGGATTGATCGCGGGCTCTATCCCGTGCCGCGCTGGGCACCAAGCGACGGATTTAAAATCGATCGCGCGTTGGTCTATGCCGTCATGCGCCAGGAATCAGCCTTTAACCTCCGCGCCAAAAGCTATGCGGGGGCACGCGGGCTGATGCAGCTCATGCCAGGCACAGCGGGCTATATGGCCCGCAAGCGATACCGTGGTCGGGCCCGCAACAAACTCTATGAGCCGGGATTGAATTTGAGACTTGGGCAGAAATATCTCAGCTATTTGCTCAAGCACGAAACCGTCAACGGCAACATCCTGATGATGGCAGCAGCCTATAATGGCGGGCCGGGCAACCTGTCAAAATGGCAGCGCCGGGTCCTGAAACGAACCAGCGACACGCTGATGTTTATCGAAAGCATGCCGGCACGCGAAACCCGAGACTATGTCGAGCGCGTCTTGGCGAACTTCTGGATTTATCGCGACCGGTTCGGCCAGAAGGCGCCCACCCTCGATGCCATTGCAGCGGGCGAACCACCGGTCTACAAATCGGTCGACACACCCTAATTACAGAGAAGTGACATGGCTGGTCTTGATGAATCGATCCTGTTCGCCCCGGTAAATATTGCGGTCTTGACGGTTTCCGACACGCGTACAGAAGAAACCGACAAGTCGGGCGCATTGCTCGTCGAAAAACTTATTGAAGCCGGTCACACACTCGCCGAAAAATCCATTATTCGCGATGAGCAAGCTGCGATTGTTGCCAAGCTTCGCCAATGGGTCGCCGATCCTGCCGTCGAAGTCGTTTTGGCGACAGGTGGCACTGGGGTCACCGGTCGCGATGTCACGCCAGAAGCCTTCTTTGAAGTCTATGAAAAAGAGATCCCGGGCTTTGGCGAGCTATTCCGTATGTTGAGTTATGACCTGATCAGCACTTCGACCATTCAATCGCGAGCGACGGCAGGGGTCGCCGGTGGCACCTATCTGTTCGCCCTGCCCGGCTCGACCGGTGCTTGTCGCGATGCCTGGGACGGGATTTTGCTCTCGCAGCTTGATATCCGGCACCGACCCTGCAACTTCGCAGAACTGCTCCCCCGGCTTCAGGAGACGTGACCCCGCCAGCGCGCGAGATCAACCGCGTTATCAATATCATCAAGTTCATCGATCAACGCGACCCGTTTGTTTCCGACATTTGCCAGCGTGTCGTCCAGCGTATGTTCCGATGACCAGCGCACATTTTTGAAAAGCCCACGCGCCAAACTCCCGACCCGCGCACCGACCAGCCAATAGCCGCCATCCGGCGAAGGGCCTAAAACCAGATCGGAATGGCCCAGCGCCACAAACGCAGTTTTGATATGAGCGTGTGTAACGGCCGGAATATCACTGCCGATGATCGCCACCGGTCGATCCGCGAATTGCAGCAGGGCCCGTTCCATCCGCTCGCCGAGGTCGCCAAAGCCCTGTGGCAACTGCGTCACTCCTGGCGGCCAAAACCGACCCTGGGCCGCCGAGGCATCGGGTGTCACTGACATGACAGTCTGCCACGGGGCATTCGCCGACACCGTGTCGAGTACATTCGTCGTGGTCTTTATATAGAACGCCCGTGCTGCCACCGGACCAATGCCGGCTGCGAGACGTTTCTTCACCGTCCCGAGATAAGGTGCCCGGGCAAACATAATGAGAACCGGAGAATTTTTCATAGCTCGATCATTTATACAGTCGCGCCAATTTTTGGGGTGAAACACCCAGATAATAAAATAGCAGCAGCATCAGGTTTTTTAAGGGTCGGCGCAAAAAACCACCCCTTTGATAACGCACCGCGGAGGTCGTCGCTTTGCTGTTCAAAATCGTCAATCGGCGTCGGCCAAGACGTCTTATAATATCGACATCTTCAAAAAGCGGGATCGGTTTATAGCCGCAAATCGAATCGTAAAGCGCCCGGCTGATCAACAACCCCTGATCACCATAGGGCAGAGCAAACCACCTGGAGCGTATTGCGACCCCCTTCTCGACCACCCGCGCCCACGGACTCAAATCGTCCAACGCGAAACAGAACACGGCTGCCTTGCCGGCATCTTCATCTAAGAACTGTCGGACCTCATCGATCCAGCCATCTTCAAGTACTGTATCGGCGTGGAGGAATAACAGCCATTCGCTGGTCGCGATCTCAGCGCCACGGCGTAATTGTTGTCCCCTGCCTCGGTCTCCAACGACCACCGTTGCCCCGGCGTTCTCCGCAAACGCCGCCGTGTGATCGGAAGACCTCCCATCACTGACCACAATGTCATCGACACAGCCTTTTATAGAATCCAGTGTCGGCCGGAGGGCCTCACCGACCTCCAATGCCGGAATCACAACGCTGATCGTACCCTTTGAAGACAAGCCTTCCCCCGTGAGTTGAAGCTTTCATAGCACGGATTCTCAAACTTCCCGAGATTAGAAAAATGTTCTTGATTTGTTCTTTTTATGAGTCAATGATAAGCCATGATGAATAACCCGCAAATCGACCCAGAAATCACCGAAACCGGTGTAAATAGCAGCGCCATTGACCCGATAGCGTCGACCCCGACAAAAGGCCGTGGTGCTGTCACCAATCGCACCAGCCGTTTTGAAAAACATACCGGCGAAGCCGTACATGACGGCTGGGTCCGCGATGAGGATCTGCTCTCCCCACCCAAGCTGCAGACCACATTGATCAAGGACACGACCAAGACCATCATTGCCCGCAACACCTCCCCGGATGTGCCGTTCGACCGCTCAATCAATCCCTATCGCGGTTGTGAGCATGGCTGTGTCTATTGTTTTGCACGCCCGACCCATGCCTATCTCGGCATGTCCCCCGGGCTCGATTTTGAAACCAAGCTATTTTACAAGCCCGACGCTGCCCGGTTGCTCGAGCGGGAACTGCGGAAATCCAGTTATGAATGTCGTATTATGGCGATGGGCACCAATACCGACCCCTATCAACCGGTCGAAAAAACACTGCGCCTGACCAGAGGCATTCTTGAAGTGCTGTCAGCGTTCAATCATCCGGTTGGCATTGTCACCAAATCAGCATTAGTCCTACGTGATCTCGATATTCTGGGCCCAATGGCGGAAAAGGGTCTGGCGCAGGTCTGTCTATCTGTCACGACCTTGGACCACCGGCTCGCCAATACGCTTGAACCCCGCGCTTCAACACCGATGAAACGGCTGGCCACGATCCGGACCCTGGCTGATGCGGGAATTCCGTGCGGAGTCATGGCCGCGCCAATCATTCCGGCGCTTAACGATCACGAGCTGGAAAGCATTCTTAGCGCCGGGCGCGATGCCGGGGCCACGCTCGCGTCCTATATATTGCTGCGCTTACCGCTTGAAATTGCCGATCTCTTCAAAGAATGGCTGGAAACCCACGAACCCAATAAAGCCAAACACGTAATGAGCCTGCTCGCCAGCACCCGCGGTGGCAAAGTCTATCAATCAGAATTTGGTACCCGCATGAAAGGAACAGGCGAATATGCCGCCCTGCTCAAAAAGCGGTTCGACCTCATGATCAAGCGCCTTGGGTATTTGGATCGACGGTTTGAACTCGACACCAGCCAATTTTGCCCGCCCTTGCAGCAAGATGGACAACTCGCTTTGTTTTAAGGGCGGACCATGGCACCGGGATTGAAGACGACTCAGCCTGACGTGTTAAACTCGACCCTTCGATGGAACATGCAACCGACCTCACTGGACTCGCCTATGTTGTCTTAACGGCACTTGCCTGCGGCATGCTGTTCGCCCATTTCCGTCAACCGCCTTTGGTTGGTTATCTGCTGGCTGGTGTCCTCCTGGGGCCAACCGGATTCGAAGTCGTGCAAAGCGAAGGCATGATCAAGGGCTTTGCCGAGATCGGTGTCCTGATGTTGCTGTTCATTGTCGGCATGGAGCTCAGTGTCCGGACCCTAAAATATACATGGCGCCTCGCTTTGCCTGCCGTTGCCATGCAGACAGGGGCCAGCCTGCTCGTCATGTTCGCCGCCTCATCCCTTCTTGGCATTTCAAATTCAGCTGCAATTCTGCTGGGGTTTGTCGTGGCACTTTCTTCAACTGCTGTTGCCGTAAAACTGCTGGAGGAAATCGGGGCTCTCCGCGCCCGTGTCGGACGTATTACCGTTGCCGTCCTTATTGCGCAGGATCTCGCCTTTCTGCCGATGTTGCTCATCGTCGAAAATTTGGGCGCCGACGGTTTCGATATGGCAGCAGCGACCCAGATCGGTATTTCAGCATTGTTGCTCTTCGGGCTAGTCCGGCTGTTGCTCAAGCAAGGCCGTCAGCATTTGCCATTTTACAAAATCATCGTCGGTCATGTGGATCTGTCACCGCTGGCCGGGCTGGTCTATTGCTTTGGGGCGGGCGCGTTGATGGGCGCCATCGGACTATCGCCAGCTTATGGCGCATTTCTCGCCGGCCTTGCTATCGGCAATAGCGCTGAACGGGAACCGATGCTTGCTGTCGTACGGCCGATCCAGAGCGTTATGTTGATGGTGTTCTTTTTATCCATCGGCCTGCTCCTCGATCTCGGATTTGTCTAGGACAATCTCGGAACAGTGCTGTTCCTGTTCCTGATCGTGACGCTGTTCAAGAGCGCCCTCAATATCGCGATCTTTCGGCTCCTGCGGGAATCCTGGCAACGCTCCTTTATGTCGGGAGTCCTGATCTCGCAACTCGGAGAGTTTTCGTTCCTGCTTGCCGCTTCCGCCACTGCCGTTGCAGCGATATCACCGGAAGAATCAAAACTCATAATTTCTGTAACGGTTCTGAGCCTAGCGCTAAGCCCGTTCTGGCTGTCAACCGCTCGCCGATTGCAGCGTATTGCGGAACGCCGCCTTTCAACGCTCAAGCTGGTCTTCGAAGCTACATTTGTTGGCGAACGTTTGTTGGCACGGCGCAGTTCCCGTTGGACCCGCCGGGTCGCTGAAAGTCTTTGGACGCAGGCCCATACAATTAAAGAAAAGGCCGCAGAAAAACGGGCTGAAAAGAAAGCATTGGCTTTACCACCACAGCCAAAACTTACCGACCAAAGCAAGAAGGCAGAAGTCCAAGGCCCAGAGGTCAAAGATAATGGCTGATCTACAATTTGAGAAACAGGCTGGCGGCATTGTGGCCGGTATAGACGAGGTTGGACGTGGACCATGGGCCGGGCCGGTTGTCGCCGCTGCCGTCATCATCAATCCCGATAAATTACCAGATGAACTGGCTAATGTAATCGATGATTCCAAAAAGCTCAGCACCAAGAAACGCGAGGTCGTGGCCGCGCAATTACCGTCTTGTTCACAAATCGGTATAGGGGCCGCCACTCCTGCCGAAATTGGTGAGCTCAATATTCTTGGCGCGACGTTTCAGGCAATGGAACGGGCGGTAAACGCTTTACCAACTGTGCCGCAATTCGCCCTGGTTGACGGCAACCGGCTGCCCAAACTGCCCTGCCCCGCCCGCACAATCGTCAAAGGTGACTCTGTCTCTCTGTCGATTGCCGCCGCCTCGATTATCGCTAAGGTGACCCGTGACCGTATCATGACAAAACTGTCTTTGCGCTATCCGGGCTATGGCTGGGAGACAAATTCTGGCTACGGTACTGCCCAGCACAGCAAGGCTCTTAAAGAGATTGGCGTTACGCCGCATCACCGAAAAAGTTTTGCCCCCATCATCAAGATATTGAGTCTCGACCGAATCTGATTCATACATCTTGACAATATTGGATGAGAAAATCTCCCTAACCCCTTGAATCCAATAAACTTGTTGACGGCGACTCCCTGATGAATCATGTTTCGCGTCATGACTGAAATCAGCGATATCCCGCGCAACGAGATCCTCGTTGGCGACTGCATTGAGCAGATGGACTCCCTACCGGCAGAATCGATCGACATGATCTTTGCCGATCCACCGTATAATTTGCAGCTGGCCGGCGATCTGCATCGGCCAAACAACACACGCGTTGCCGGCGTCGAGGAAGACTGGGATAAATTTTCAGACTTCGCCCATTATGATGATTTCACACGACGCTGGTTGGCGGCGGCACAACGTATTCTAAAACCGACCGGTTCGATCTGGGTCATCGGTAGCTATCATAATATTTTCCGCGTCGGCACGGCACTACAGGATCTCGGCTTCTGGGTTCTGAATGACATTGTCTGGCGCAAATCAAACCCGATGCCCAATTTTCGCGGCAAGCGTTTCACCAATGCTCACGAGACATTGATCTGGTGTTCAAAATCTCAAGACGCCAAACCAACTTTCAACTACCGCGCTTTGAAAGCACTCAATGATGATGTCCAGATGCGCAGCGACTGGTTGTTTCCAATCTGCGGTGGCAATGAACGACTAAAGCTCGACGGCCGCAAAGCCCACCCGACACAGAAACCTGAAGGTCTCTTGCATCGCGTTATTTTAGCAGCCAGCAATCCCGGCGACGTCGTCCTTGATCCTTTTTTTGGGACTGGTACGACAGGCGCTGTGGCGAAAAAGCTTGGTCGAGACTGGATCGGCATTGACCGCGAAACCGATTATGTCGGCATCGCTCAGGATCGTATTGATGCCGTGGAATGCGCGCCTGCTGATGTGACAGTTTTAACAACACCTGACAAACGGACCGAACCGCGTGTGCCGTTCGGGACGGTTATCGAGCAAGGGTTGCTCAATGCCGGCGACAAACTCTTCGATATCCGCAAACGGGTAACTGCCAAGGTCAATGCCGATGGCAGCATTGCCGTAAAAGACGTGCGCGGTTCAATACATCAAGTCGGTGCCAGTGTTCAAAACGCGCCATCTTGCAACGGCTGGACCTTCTGGCACATTGAACGACGCGGCAAAGTCGTTCCCATCGACAAGCTGCGCGAACGGATTCGTGCCGATATGGCGATCCGCAAAGAAAAAGCGGATGTTGTACCGTTTCACGGCGCGGCGGAATAACCGCGACCGTCACCCTGCCCTTAGCGCAAGAGACACGACTTTTTTCATAACGGTTGGCAATGCCTGTTCACCCAACCGATCTGGTGTCGACCATATCGCGTCCGCAGGTTTTACCGTCATTCCAACCCGCGTTGCCAACACCGACAATTCCAAATGAAAATGCGTAAAAGTATGGCGAACCATCCCGATCAATGGTGTCCAGTCTGATTTGACCGGTGCGGACTCGCGGGCTTTGGCTTCGCTCCATTGCTCTTCCAGCCAATCAGTTGATGGCACTTCAATCATCCCACCAAGCAACCCTTTCTCGGGACGCCGTCGCAAGAGAACAGCGCCATCATTTCGCATCACCCAGAAAACAACGCCGTGCCGCACGGGCTTTGCCTTCTTGGGAAGCTTGCGTGGCAATTCTTCCTGAATGCCTGCTTCTTTGGCGGCGCAGCCGCGTTGCCAGGGGCAAATCAAACATTTCGGTTTCCGCGGTGTACAAACCGTGGCGCCAAGGTCCATCACCGCCTGAGCGAAATCGCCAGGTCGTCCACGCACGGTTTTTGGCGCAACGCCCGCTGCCAAATCGCGTAATGCTTCTTTGCAGTCCGGTAGAGGTTGCTCGACCGCAAAAAAACGAGCCATTACCCGCTCAATGTTACCATCGACAACGTTGGCGGGTCGGCCATAGGCAATCGCTGAGATCGCCGCTGCGGTATAGGCACCGATCCCCGGCAACGCGCGTAAACCATCCTCCGTATCGGGGAACTCACCTTCAAGTTCGTCAGCAACGACCTTGGCACATTTGTGCATATTACGAGCCCGGGCATAATAACCGAGCCCCTGCCAGCCATGCAGAACTTCATCGAGATCAGATGCCGCTAGGTCAGATATTGTCGGCCAACGTTCTAGAAACCTCAGAAAATAGGGGCCCACCGTCGCAACAGTCGTCTGCTGCAACATTATTTCACTAAGCCAAACATGATAGGGATCAGCCGTTTCACCAGCCGTGACGCGCCACGGCAAAACCCTGCGATGGCGATCGTACCAGGCCAGCATCTCGCGGCGCATCGCGGCTGGAGATGTGACAATTTTATACGCCATATCACGTCATCGTTGCTTGTTCCCCACAGGGTCGCACCTTACCTTAAGGGCTAGGACATGACTCGGGAATGGCTGCGGTTTCGCAGAATCGCATATAGGATTGCCATGGCGGCTAAAAAATCTTCAAAAGGTGGCGCGAAAACGGTTGGTGCCGAAAAGGACCAACGGCGAAAATTCAGCGGGCCCAGAGCGCTTGCTACAGTGCTGCCGAAAGTCGCGGAACCCGCTCTACGGAAACGAGGGTTTGCGGCTGCAGAAATTGTCACACGGTGGGCGGAGATCGCCGGTGATGAAATGGCTGCAGGTAGCGCACCTGATCATCTCAGCTTCCCGAAAGGGGCCCGCCAGGGAGGTACTCTTTATATCGCCGCGTCAGGATCGGTGGCACTGCAAATCCAACACCAAGAACCTTCGATTCTACAACGGATCAATACCTATTTTGGTTATCCCGCGATTGCCCGACTTTCTATCTCACAGACATCTTTTAAGCCAACCCAGGTAGAAACTGACAAGTCCGTATCCGCTGAGGTAACGCCCGATCAAATCGCGAGAATCGAATCGGAAACCAGTGTCATTTCCGAACCAGATTTGCGACAAGCACTCCATAATCTGGGCGAAGCAGTCGAACGCGACCGTGCGGCGCCGAAATCAAGGAACTCAAAGAATTCTCAATAGGTCTCCTCAGCTGCAACCAGGGCTGGACCAGAGACCGTAATTTACGCTATATCTTGTGGTTAGGAGGAAGAAATGCGGAATATATGGGTGTATGTCGTCGGTGGCATGGTTGCCATTGGTGCGTTCGTTTCAATAAGTGGCGTCATTGGCAATAACGAGAGCTCGCAAAGCGCAGCGCGCAAATCAGCTGCTGCGACGGCTGCTGCCAACGCCGCTACGGCAAAGATTGAGGCGCCAAAACCCGATGCCTCATTCGACAAGGTCGAAATCACCAAGGACGACTATGTCCTCGGCAAGGCATCGGCACCGGTGACGTTGCTTGAATATGCCTCACTGACCTGTCCGCATTGCGCGCAGTTTCACCAGAACACACTGCCCGCGATCAAAAAGGAATATATCGAGACCGGCAAAGTCAAACTGGTCTACCGTGATTTTCCACTCGATCAGTTGGCATTGTCCGGTTCCATGATCGCCCGGTGCGCCGGACGTGACAGGTATTTCGCTTTTATCGACGTAATGTTCGCTCAACAGGCCACCTGGGCCCGCGACACAAACCCACTTGCGGCCTTGTCTCGAATCGCTCGGCTTGGTGGCATGTCACAAGCTAAGTTCGATGAGTGCATTAAAGACAAAAAAATTGCCGATGCGGTTGTCCAACAACGCCTCGATGGAGACAAGAAGTTTGGCATCAATGCCACACCCACGGTCATCATCAATGGCAAGAGATATAGCGGCGGGTTAACCACCGAACAGTTTCGGGCCGTTGTGGCCCCGTTGTTAAAATAGAAGACGCGTAGTTTAGGAGCCAGTAACAGGTGCAATTTACCAAGCTGAAACTCACCGGGTTCAAATCGTTTGTTGACCCCACTGAGTTGTGGATCGAGCCAGGCCTTACCGGCGTGGTCGGGCCCAACGGCTGTGGTAAATCAAATCTTGTCGAGGCTTTGCGCTGGGTCATGGGCGAAACCTCTGCCAAGCAAATGCGTGGCGGCGGGATGGAAGACGTAATTTTTGGCGGCACCGACCGCCGTCCACCCCGCAACATCGCCGAAGTGATGCTTTCCATCGACAACGCTGAGCGTGACGCTCCACCACAATATAATACCGGTGATGAAATTGACGTTATCCGGCGGATCGAACGTGGCGATGGATCAAACTACCGGGTAAATGGCAACGATGTTCGAGCGCGAGACGTTCAAACTTTGTTTGCTGATGCGGCATCTGGAGCCCGTTCAACCGCGCTCGTCAGCCAGGGACGCATTGGTGCCCTCATTGCCGCCAAACCGACTGACCGCCGCCATCTGTTAGAAGAAGCAGCCGGCATCACCGGGCTGCATTCACGACGGCATGAGGCTGAGTTGCGGCTCCGCGCCGCAGAAACCAATCTTGAACGACTTGACGATGTTCTGGGCGCCCTTGAAGAGCAACTCAAAGGCCTAAAAAAACAGGCCCGTCAGGCCAACCGCTATCGCAATTTAAGTGATCATATCCGCCGCGCAGAAGCGATTGCCATTCATCATCAGTGGACGGAGGCCAATGCGGAACGCGACGCCGCTATACAACGGATGTCCATCGCGGAAGAAGCGGTTGCAACACTTACCCAGGAAGTTGCCAGCGCAACCACGGTAGAAACCGAGGCAGCGAACACTGTCCCGTCTTTACGTGAGGCAGAGGCGCGGGAGGCCGCTGCGTTACAGAGACTGATCATTGCGCGCAATGAGCTCGAACAGGAAGAAAAACGCATTGAGGCGGAACATCAGGAGATCGTCGCGCGGATCGCTCAAATCAAAGGTGACCGTGATCGCGAGGTCAGCCTTAAAGAGGATGCGGACGCCGCCCTTACCCGTCTCACCGGTGAGATCGCAGCACTAGAACAAGCTGAGGAGAATCAAGAGCAAGACATCGCGACAGCTAAGGAAGTTCTGAGTACGGCGAGCGCAGAGGTGAGTAGGCTTGAACAGAACCTGACCGAAATTTCCCAAGGCATTGCGGCTGATGAAACCCGTCATGAATCTCTCAACCGACGAGTGAGCGAATCCGAAACACGCCGCGCCCGAATCGCGCAGCGTCTTGAAGAATTGAAAATTGAGCGCAATGCCGCACAGGCCACCATTGAAGAACAAGGCGCCGGGGCAGAATTCACCACCGAAATGGAAAAAGTGCGTGCGACATTGGATGCTGCCCGCAAAACAGCAGATGAAGGCGAAGTAAACCGCGCCAAAGCGATGGCGACTGAAAATGAAGCGCGCAGTGCCTTACAAGATGTCGAGACCCGCTGCACCCGGTTAAGGGCGGAGGAAGAAGCCCTCGAGGCCCTACTCACAGTTGGCGACCCAGATTTGTGGCCACCAATGATTGACGCCCTGAGTGTCGAGCCAGGATTTGAGTTAGCGCTCGCCACGGCCCTCGGCGACGATCTAAATGCACCAAACGATGAAGCCGCCCCGATCCACTGGCGCGCTTTGTCACCGTTTTCAACAACACCAACATTGCCGGCAGGAGCCGCACCGCTCTCCTCTGTCGTGAGTGCGCCCCGCGAACTCACGCGGCGGCTGTCACAAATCGGGCTCGTTGACGATGAAGCAGCCGGGAACCGGCTTGCCAGTGAGCTTACGCAAGGCCAGCGCCTCGTAAGCCGCGATGGCGGGCTTTGGCGCTGGGATGGATTTACGGTGCTCGGTGACGCCAGCGCAGGATCAGCAGCACGTTTAACACAGCGCAATCGGCTCAAGGACCTTCACGCCGAAGTGGACCGTGCAACCCGTACCGTCGAAGAAGTTCAAGCAAAATTCGATGCCTGCCATGACGCTGCTCAGCTAGCGACGGCAGCCGAACAGGATGCGCGTGAGGCCGTCCGTGTTGCTGACCGGGCGTTCCAGGAAATTCGTGACCGCGAAGCCGCACAGAACCGGACCCTTTCTGAAGCCCGTTCAAAGATTGTTTCTGCCGACGAGAACGCTGAAGCACTCCGCGCTGACGATGCCGAAATGCAATCCGCGATAGATCAGGCTAAACAGGAACTATCTGCGCTCACCAATATCCCAGAACGCCGCGAATCAGCGACGCAATTACGAGCAGAATTAAGCGAATCCCGTACCGCCGCGACCGAACGGCAGAGCGCATATGACCGCCTTATTGGTGAGGCAGGATCACGGCGACAACGCCTTGCCGATATGGGAGAAGCCAAAGACTCTTGGAAACGACGTGCCGATAACGCATCAGCGCAAATCGACGCCCTCCTACAACGTCTCGAAACAGCGGAAGCGGCCCTCGCAAAGGTGACGGCCCGTCCCGAACAAATCACCGAACAACGGACAGAACTGTTCGAGCAAATTTCCGTTGCAGAGAAATCACGGGGGACAGCCGCTGATGCCCTGGCAGAGGGCGAAACCAGATTAGCGGCGGCAGGCAAGGCGCTTCGGGAAGTCGAAGCAAAACTCGGTGAAACCCGCGAAGAACGGGTCCGCTGTGAGGCAATACAAGAACAAATCGATCAAGCCATGACGGTCATCGTCGAGCGTGCGGAAGAGCGTATCAACTGTGCACCCGAAAATGCCCTTGAAGAAGTCGGTGTCGCTGATGACGATAAGCTACCGACCCGCGACGCCATTGAAGTCCGCGTCGAGCGGCTCAAACGCGAACGCGAGAATATGGGTGCCGTCAATTTGCGAGCGGAGGCGGAAGCCGAAGAGCTCGACGAACGTATCCAGGTCATGCTGGCCGAACGTGAAGATCTGATTTCTGCAATTGCCCGGCTGCGTCAGGGTATTGCCAGCCTTAACCGCGAAGGCCGGACCCGCTTGCTAGCAGCCTTTGAAGAGGTAAACGGCCATTTCACGGAACTCTTCACACGGCTGTTTGGAGGCGGCAAGGCGCATCTGGCATTGACCGAGGCCGACGATCCACTGGAAGCTGGCCTTGAGATTATGGCCAGCCCTCCGGGTAAGAAAATGCAGGTTCTGTCACTCCTATCCGGTGGAGAGCAGGCTTTAACCGCCATTGCGTTGCTGTTTGCCGTCTTTTTGACCAACCCAGCGCCGATCTGCGTCCTCGATGAGGTCGACGCCCCGTTGGATGACGCCAATGTCGAGCGTTTCTGTTTGTTAATCAACGAAATCGCCGGCCAAACAGGTACCCGCTTCCTGATCGTAACGCATCATCGCTTAACAATGTCGAGAATGGACCGGTTATTCGGTGTGACGATGAGCGAACGAGGTGTTTCGCAACTCGTTTCAGTCGATTTACAGGCCGCGGAAGAGCTTCGCGAAAGCGCCTAATCGATTCCGCCGATTGGGGTATTTTTCTTATATATATCAGTATCTTATGTTTTAAGTTTTGAGCCTTGACAGGTTTAGGACCTCACCCTATGGTGCCCCCGCCTTAAGGGGTGGGAAAGGCGTATCCAGCCATGACCGAGCAAGAGAAATCCGCGACTGAGCAGGATCTTGATGCCCGGTTAAAGCAGGCACGCCAGGCAGCCGAGCAATCGGCAGCCAAAACCGGCTCTAAAGGGTCAAGCCGTCAGGGCCTAGCGTTGGCCATGCGACTTGGTGTTGAGATTGTTTCGGCATTGGTTATCGGCGTCGGCATTGGGTTGCTGCTCGATTACTGGCTCGGCACAAAACCCTGGTTTATGCTGCTGTTCTTCTTATTGGGCGTAGCGGCTGGGTTTATGAATGTTTATCGCGTTGCGACCGGCATTGGACAAGGTGTTGGTTACAGGCGAGAAAACGGAAGTGATAATTTTGACGGTCCGGCAAAATAGTCGGCAGAGAGGTTAAATTGGCAGCGGAAGGCCACGGCCCGCTCGCACAGTTTGAGATCAAGACACTGATCCCCCTTAAGATGGGCGAGATCGATGTGTCTTTCACAAATTCTGCGCTCTTTATGTCCCTCACTCTCGTGCTGGTGACTCTGTTCCTGGTTTTAGGCATGCGACAACGCGCGCTCATTCCGGGTCGTTGGCAATCGATGGCCGAGATGTCCTACGAATTTGTCGCCAATTTATTGCGCGATACGGTTGGCAATGAAGGTCGTAAATACTTCCCGTTTGTCTTTACGCTCTTCATGTTCATCCTGTTCGGCAATATGCTGGGCATGATCCCTTACAGTTTTACCTTTACCAGCCATGTCATCGTGACCTTCGCAATGGCTCTAACCGTCTTTGTTGGCGTCACAATTCTCGGCTTTGTAAAGCACGGGCTTCATTTCTTCAGCTTCTTTGTGCCACCCGGTGTTTCGGTGGTTCTGTGGCCATTGATGATCCCAATTGAAATTATTTCCTATTTGTCGCGACCAATCAGCCTCTCGGTTCGATTGTTTGCGAATCTGACTGCTGGCCACACGATGCTTAAAGTGTTTGCCGGCTTCATCATCAGCTTGGGCGTCGTCGGCGGTGTTTTACCGTTCGCCTTTGTCGTTGCCTTGACCGGGCTAGAGCTGCTGATCGCTTTCCTGCAGGCCTATGTATTCACAATTTTGACCTGCTTTTACATTAATGATGCCCTGCATCTGCATTAAGCGCAGTGCGGGATACGGACGAAAGAAGAAAGGAACAAAACAATGGAAGCTGCTGCAGCTAAACTAATCGGTGCGGGCCTTGCCGCAATCGGCGTTATCGGAGCCGGTATCGGTATCGGCAATATTTTTGCCGCCTTCATCTCATCGGTTGCACGTAACCCGGCTGCTGCCGAGAACGTGACGGCCATGACCTGGATCGGATTTGCCTTGGTTGAAGCCATCGCACTTTACGCGCTGGTTGTGGCCCTGCTTTTGCTCTTCGTATTCTGATCACGTTTCGATCAATGGTGCCGGATTCTCCGGCACCTTGTACGGAGAAATCTGAGCTATGCCCCAACTAGATCCATCGACATTCGCCCCACAGCTATTTTGGCTGGTGGTGACGTTTGTCCTGCTCTATCTGGCCATGTGGAAAATTGCCCTGCCCAAAATCGGTAGCATTCTGCAAGATCGCCAGGAACGCATCGACGACGACCTGGAAAAGGCTGAAAAGCTAAAACAGGACGCCGAGGCCGTGCGCGAGGCATATGAGAAAACCGTCGCTGAAGGCCGGAACAAGGCTCAGGACACAATACGAGCGGCAAGCGAAAAGATGGCTGCCGAGGCCGCCTCACAGCATGCGGCGCTGACCGAAAAGCTCAACGCTCAGACCGCTGAAGCTGAAGCGCGGATTGATGCTGCGAAAGAGCAAGCCCTGGCAAATATCCGAACGGTTGCAACAGACGTCACGCAAGCGGCTGCGGGTAAATTGATCGGGCGAGAAATCTCAGAAGCCGATGCCGAAAAAGCGGTGGCTTCTGTTCTCGATGAGGAACGTCACTAATGGCTGCCTTACAGACACCAGAGTTTTGGGTCGCCGTTGGCTTTTTACTGTTGATGGCACTGATTGCCAAACCCGCGTGGAAAGCAATCACGGCTAGCTTGGACAGCCGTGCTGATAAGATCAAAACCAGCCTTGATGACGCCGCAAGCCTTCGCGAAGAAGTTCAAAGCCTGCTGGCCGATTATCAACGTAGACAACGCGACGCGACCCGCGAAGTCGATGAGATGCTTGCTAACGCGCAAGCGGAGGCAGAGCGCACCGCAACCGAAGCTGCCGAGACTTTAGCGGATTCCCTTAAGCGTCGCGAACAACTGGCAATCGATAAGATCGCCCAAGCGGAAGCTGACGCAATGCAAGCGGTCCGCAACACCGCGATAGACGTCGCTGTAACTGCGACTCAACGTATCCTGACTGAACAGCTTGATGACGCCGCAGCCGCTCAGCTGGTCGACAGCGCAATCGCCGAACTTCCCAACAAGCTTCACTAAAACCACGCCTCATGGCAACGACCGCCATAAGTGTCGCCTGGACCGGCTTAACGGCAAAATTTCTCATCGCAATACTGGCTGTGATTTCGATATACGCCCTGTTTGTCGCAAAGGGGACTGCGTTAGACGCTGCGGATTACCGAAAGCGAATTTATATTTATGTTGCTGTCTATGTGATCGTGACGATTTTCATGCCGCCGATTGTTGAAGAAATGGCTGGCCTGTCCGTTGGCTTTTTGATCGTTTCTACAAATTTTTATCTGTTTCTCAATACGATGGCACGCCGCTTTGTCGATACGGGACGGTCACACTGGCATGGTCTTTGGTACTTCGTCCCTTTCATCAATTTAGGCGTAATAATTTGGTTAGGCTTTGCGAAAAAGCAACCAACCAGCTGATACCCGGCTATCGCCAACGCTGCTGTTCAATCTATTTACACGCCATGTAAACCGGTGTTTATATTTGTGTTACCGATTGTGGCAGCGCCCAATCTCAAAAGGTTGAGAGATATGAATTTTCAATTCTTAAAATCTAGCATCACCGCCCTATTACTCACCTGTCTTTTGCCCGGCAGTGCCGCCGCTTTTGTTGGTATTGATACCAGTGGATCGGGCTGCGTCCGGGATAAAATTCCAGGTTTCTGGCAGCATACTGAACATGGCATGGTTTGGGAGTTTCTTGAAAGTGGCATTCTAAATTGCGACGGAGTCTGCGCCTATAAAGGTGGCAAGCCGGTCGCTTGGACCGCACCGAGCGGCAAATCCATTACCAATATGCAAATTTTCCTAAGCTCCGAGAAAGTAGGTGTCGGATGCTCAATGGCGGCACAAGATCAGATCATGTTTATTAATGAATTTGGAACCTTCCGCCGGATGAAGAACAAGCCGTAAAACGGGTGGTCACTCTTTAACGCCGCCGCTGCCGGTTCGCCTGCGACTGGTTATATTTAAGCTGCTGGGGCGTCAGCTGAATCCCCATATAGACAGTATATTCATCAACCTTCGGGTAAGGTGGCATCGGAATCTCCAACCGAATTTCATCGATCAAATTCAAGCGGGTTTGGTTGCCTCGAAACTTCGCCTGTAATGGAAAGACGCTTTTCCCCTGCGGTGCAGGATGAAATTTAGGGATCGCAACGAAATAACGAAAATTCATCGCTTTGGTACGATCAGCAGGACCACGCCGGACATCAAATGCAACGTTCAGGGTTATCCTCACCTTAGTGCGTTTTTTGTTGTAGTCGCACTCACCTTTGAAATCGACGATCGCTATCGTCCCTAAAACGTCAGTGATATCGCGTCCGGGGCCCGGTTTGAAATAGGTGACACTATTAGCGTGCTTCAAAAGCAAAACATCTGGACAGCGCGGCGCAGGCTTTTTGGGCCCGAAGGCTCCACAGGCGGATAGAAAAGGTATGATTGCGGCAACAACACATCCGCTAAAAACACGTCGTCGCCACTGATGGCTTTGCCACCTGAAGGAAAGTTCTCTCACGTGGTATAACCGTAATTAGAGGTCGTTATGAGTGCCATCACAAGTCGGCGCACTCGTTGTCTTTTTACAGCCGCAGAACCAAACCGTCTGATTTCGTTTTGCGACATACTGCATCGGAGAAAGCCCTGTACCCTTGTGTGAACCATCACAAAAAGGCTGGGAAGCGCTTTTGCCGCAAGCGCACCACCAATATTCATTGCCTTCCTCTACATCGACACCGCAAGGTTCTTTTTGCGCGATTACAGGGTCAGTCATTCGTTATCCTTTCATTTGGAGACAATAGCCGAGGTATTTTCATACCCGCTAAAGCACCATTGTTTTATACGGCAAACTCTAGAGGAGGTGTTGAGTTTTCTCAAGCAAAGCAACATATTACGCATATCTTCAAGCGAAGGATCGAAACCGCAATATGTCGAAACGAAAACTCACCATCCAGCTCGCCGGACCTCGTGGTTTCTGCGCTGGCGTCGACCGGGCAATTGAAATCGTAGAGAGGTCATTGGAAAAGTTCGGTGCCCCCGTTTATGTCCGACATGAGATCGTCCACAACAAATTTGTCGTCGACGAATTGCGGGAAAAAGGGGCGATTTTTGTTGAAGAGCTCGATGAAGTACCAGAAGACGCGCCGGTGATCTTTTCGGCGCATGGGGTTCCCAAATCCGTGCCAGAAGCCGCGCAACGCCGAAACATGGTGCATATTGATGCCACCTGTCCGCTCGTTACGAAAGTCCATGTCGATGCCAAACGCCATCGCGGGGAAGGTCGGACCGTTATTCTAATCGGACATGCTGGCCATCCAGAAGTCATCGGCACACTCGGCCAGTTGCCAGAAGGCCAAATTCTTTTGGTCGAAAATGTTGAACAGGCTGAAACGGTAGAGGTCCCGAATCCAAACAATCTGTCATTCGTCACTCAGACAACACTCTCCGTGGACGATACAGCCGATATCATTGCTGCTCTGGAAAAACGTTTCCCTGATATCGAATCCCCTCGTAAGGAAGACATTTGTTACGCGACCACAAATCGGCAGGCGGCGGTTAAAGCTCTAACCCCCAATTGTGATGCATTCGTTGTTTTGGGTGCGCCCAACTCATCGAATTCCAACCGCCTGGCGGAAGTAGCGAGGGCTGCAGGGTGTCCAAAATCGATCCTGATTGAACGCGCCAGCGAGCTCGACATTGCATGGCTCGACGGTGTTGATACCGTCGGCGTTACGGCAGGAGCTTCAGCGCCGGAGCTTTTAGTACAAGAGCTGATCTCGACACTGAAAGATAACTTCGACGTAGAGCTAAAGGAAATCAACGTTACCACCGAAGATGTCCATTTTAGTCTGCCGCGCGCATTGTCAGCTTAGTAAAATGATCGCGTTTCCCGCCCCACTATTCTTGCAATAAGACGGTCGCAAACCTATGGCCGTCTATACCGAAGTGTCTGACGATGAACTAGAAGTCTTCGTTGCGGAGTATGACATTGGTGAGGTTCAATCCTGCAAAGGGATTGCAGAGGGTGTGGAGAACTCCAACTACTTGCTTCAAACGGACCGTGGTAATTTCATTCTGACGCTTTACGAAAAACGTGTGCAGCCAGAAGATTTGCCGTTCTTTCTCGGTCTGATGGACCACCTCGCCGCCCAAAATTTCCCCTGTCCAACACCGATCCATGGTCACGATGGTGAGGCATTACGAGATTTGTGTGGCAAACCCGCAGCGCTCATCAGCTTTCTATCAGGCCTTTGGCCAAAACGGGTAGAGCCTGAACATTGCCGAGGCGTTGGTGGTGCTGCCGCCAAAATGCATTTGGCAGCTGATGGGTTTAATCTCACACGTAAAAACGGAATGGACCGAATTGCTTGGCAAGAGCTGTTTTCCCAAACAAAAGTGCGCGCCGACGAAATTCAGATAGGGCTTTCCTCTAAAATTGAATCCGAGCTGACATATTTGGAAGCCAATTGGCCGAATAACCTCCCTTCTGGGATTATTCACGCTGACCTGTTTCCAGATAACGTGTTTTTTCACCATAACGATTTGAGCGGCGTTATCGATTTCTACTTCGCCTGTAACGGCTCGTTTGCCTATGAAATTGCGATTTGTCTCAATGCTTGGTGTTTCGAAGATGATGGCAGCTTTAATGTTACTAAAGCGCGGAATCTCATTGAGGGATATACAGCTGTTCGGCCCCTCGAACCGGCAGAAATAAACGCTCTGCCGCTATTAGCTCGGGGCGGCGCCTTACGGTTCTTGCTCACCCGTCTCTATGATTTACTCAATCATCCCGAAGGTGCCTTTGTGCAGCCCAAGGACCCGCTGGAATACCTCAAGAAGCTTGAGTTTCATCAAAAGGCAGGCAGTCCAGGTGCCTATGGGCTGGGGACCGGGTAGACGATGGCAGATGACACCGCAACAGACGATCAGCAACCCGGGTCAGTCGAAATCTTTACCGATGGTGCCTGCAGTGGAAATCCGGGCCCGGGTGGCTGGGGTGCTATCCTGCGATGGCGCGGAGAAGAACGGGAAATTTGGGGCGGTGAACCCGACACAACCAACAACCGCATGGAACTCACCGCAGCAATCAAAGCACTTGAAAGCCTAAAGCGTCCGGTCAGTGCGGTCCTTTATACCGATAGCACCTATGTAAAAGACGGCATTACAAGCTGGATTACTAATTGGAAAGCCCGCAACTGGAAAACAGCAGCCAAGAAGCCGGTTAAGAATGTTGATTTATGGCAAGAGCTTGATGAAGCCGTCGCGAAACACGATGTCGACTGGCGCTGGGTGAAGGGTCATGCTGGTCACCCGGAAAACGAACGCGCCGATGAATTAGCTCGGCGCGGCGTCAGCGAAGTGCAGAACAGCGCATGAGCGATAAACCAACCGACCCAACCGATGCGTTCGACTCGCCCGATGTCCTGACATTCCCGCCAGTGATCTATCTGACTTTCTTTGTCATCGGCATAATCACTGATCGCGCCCTCAGCCACTCAATTGGATTTCAAGGATTTTCGCACCCGGCGGGCTGGGTACTCGCCGCAACCGGCTTTCTAATCGTTTGCTGGGCGGTTACACGGTTTATCAGGCAAAAGACCCATGTCGATGTTCGAAAACCCGCAACAACGATCGTCACAGACGGCCCGTACAGATTCTCGCGAAACCCTATGTATCTCGCTGCAACCTTACTCTATGCGGGCATTGTAATTGCCTATGGCAAGATGGCGACGCTGGGTTGTCTCATCCCCTGCCTGATTGTCATGCATTACGGCGTTATCGCCCGGGAAGAACGCTATCTCGAAGGAAAATTTAGCGACAGCTATCGGGATTACTGCGCAAAAGTCCGTCGCTGGATCTAAACTCTATCAGAATTCGATCACCAAACGACCACGTGTGCCGCCTGCCTCCAGGCGCCGGTGAGCGTCTGGTGCTTGTTCGGGCGTAAAGGTATCGGCAACCCGCAGGGTTATCGCACCGTCCTCCACCAACTGCCGCAACATGTCCAATTTTTCGGTTTTTCCGTCATACTCGCGGACGAACGTCTTGGTGAAGTTAATTCCTCGTTGCCCATCGCCTTCATATCCACGGACCGACGTAAAAGACCCACCGTCACGAACCGCTGGTATGGCAAGCTCTTTCATGACAGCACCATCTGCCAGACCATCGACGCCATCCGGAAAATGCTCACGAATACGGGCAGCTACATCATCACCGCGACGCACCACAATGTCGGCGCCAAATGATTTGATAAGCGCTCCATCAGCCTCCGAGGCATCGGCAATAACGGTTAAGCCATCTACTTTGGCTTGTTGGATGACATAGCCACCATACGCACCGGCAGCCCCCGTAACGGCAAGTGTCTGACCGGGTGACAAAGCAAGGAGATCCAGTGAACGCCTCGCTGTCAGACCGTTCATCGGCAAGGTTGCGGCTTCGACATGGCTTGCACCTGCTGGTGCAGAAACGACGGATTGCGCGTTGAGTACGATTTGTTCGCGGTATCCGCAATGGCTGGCCTTGGTTACGACCATCGCCATAACCGCATCACCAACCTTCACACGACTATCCACACCGTCTCCCACCTCATCGACAACCCCAGCGATATCCATGCCGGGGACATACGGCGCCGGATCAACTTTCAACTGTTCAGCGCGCGACCCATTCCTGGTCATAACATCAGTTGGATTAACCGTTGCAGCCTGAATGCTAATACGTACTTCACCCGGCCCGGCATGCACTTCAGGCACCTCGACCTGCTCGAGTGCTTCAGGCCCACCAAATTCCATTATTCCGATTGCACGCATGTTGCCTTCTCCCCTTGAAAGAAAAACGGCGGCACCCTCAATGGATGCCGCCGCAGACACATAAATATGTCGAAAAGCCCTAGAGCTGTCCAAGCATATGTTCAGCGCTGGAAACCTCAAAGGCACCGCCTTCTTCAACGTTGAGCTTTTCGATCACGCCATCTTTGACGATCATCGAATAGCGTTGGCCCCGCATGCCCATGCCACGACCCATGAGATCGAGCTCAAGGCCAAGTGCTTTGGCAAAATCTGCACTGCCATCAGCCAACATGGCAATATCGCCCACGTGCTGATCCTTGCCCCAGGCATCCATGACAAAGACGTCATTGGCTGCCGTACAGGCGATGGCGTCAACGCCCTTGGCTTTTAGATCACCGGCTTTTTCAACGAAGCCAGGAAGATGTTTAGCGGAACAGGTTGGCGTAAAAGCGCCGGGGACAGAAAACAGTGCTACCGTCTTACCAGCAAAAAGCTCTTCGCTCGTCATATCGGCGGGGCCATCGGCACCCATTACTTTAAATGTTGCTGCCGGAACCTTGTCGCCTTCTTGCACTGCCATTGCAGATCTCCTTTGAAAGATGTGTTGGTTAGTAGGTCCAATATTCGGACCAATGCTTTAGTTTCGTGACTGATAGATAGGGTATGACGGAACGAATGTCACCCCGTCGGGAGATCGAAAAGCGTGGCCTATTTTACCGCCAGGGCACGCTTGGTCTGGGCAGCAACAAGTGCAGAAATTACAGTCTCTCTGCGAAGTAACTCGGGAAGCACTATTCCTTGCGGTGCCTGTGGGCCAAAGACCACGTTGAACGGAATACCGTAACGCATAAATCTTTGCAGGAAGGCTGTAATGACGGGGTCCGGGCGCGTCCAATCCGCTCGCATTGCGACGATATTCTTGTCCTTAAGGCGTTCGCTGATGGCCTTTGTATCAAGGACCAAAGCCTTATTGACCTTGCAGGTCACACACCAATCAGCTGTGACATCGACAAAGACCGTCTTACCGGCAGCGATATGCCGGGAAATTGCACTGGGGTCGAACTTTTGCCAATGGGTCGCCGATACAGCACCAGACTTCGCGCTTACCTGCCCGAGCTGTGGCGGTACCAATATGGCCAACAGCCCGACAATGACCGCGCCTGACATAACGAGTTTGCGGCGCTGTTCCGAAGAGCGGTGATGAAGGGCAATCACGGCGACCATGACGATAAGCAATCCGGCGGTCGCAAAGGCCGCTGGTCGTCCGATCTGCGTATCAAGAACAGTGAGCAACCAGACCGCCGTCGCTGCCAAAGCAAAGGCTAAGATTTTGCGCAGGGTAATCATCCAGTTTCCCGGCTTGGGAAACCTGTTAGCGAGTGCGGGAAAGGCCGCAACAAGGAGGTAGGGCAACGCCAGACCAAGCCCGAGTGCGGTAAAGATCGCGTAGATTTCAAATGCACCCCGCGCCAAGGCAAACCCAACGGCTGTCCCCAGAAAAGGTGCGGAGCATGGTGTCGCCAGTAGGGCCGCAAACGCACCGGTCGCAAAATGCCCGGCCATCCCTTGTCCCTGCCCTGTTTGCCCCTGACCGACGGTCGCTGCGCGGTCCGACAGAAAAGACGGTAGACGTATTTCAAACATGCCCCAGAGATTGGCGGCAAACAGCGCTACGACCACTGCCATCGCGGTGAGAAAGACCGGTTGTTGAAATTGAATGCCCCAGCCTGTCGCCTGCCCGGCAGCTTTAAGAATGACTGCCGTTGACCCCAAAACCAGGAACGAAACAAGGATACCTGCTGCAGACGCTAGAAAGCCTTTACGGACGACGCGGGGCTCTTCGCCACCATGACCAATCACCGACAGCATTTTCAAGGACAAGACCGGCAACACACAGGGCATCAAATTGAGGATCAGCCCGCCAATCACCGCCAAGGCGAGAATGCTCAAGAACGTGCTAAAGGATACCGGTGGAGGCGTCTGAACAACAACACGTGCCAACGGTTTTGTCTTGAGCTCAATGGCGCCCTTGGCATCTCCGAGAAGTGTTAAAACAATATCTTTTCCGGCAAGGTCTAGCGGCTTTCCCGCCTTAACCGATTTAATGGGGGACGAAACAAGGGATGCAAATACGGTTTTGCCTGTTTCATCCTGCGTTATGATTTTTGCCTTACTAAATCGAAAGCCCCGTGGACCTTCAATAAGGAGATCAGGCGTTCCCGAAATAGCGGCAGCAACCTGCAACGTTTGGGTGCCCGATGGTCCGATGACCGACACCGAGCTGATTCTATCATTAGCGCCAGTGACCTTCTTGGGTACCAATGCAACGAACTTGTTAATCAGATAACCTTCCGATGAGGAACTTGCCGGTCCAGCAGGCAAAGCCAAGGATAGCTTGGCTTCATAAGGCACACAGATTTCTTCACAGGTGAGGTACGGAACCGTTGCTTTAACGGTCAGCGGCTTACCAGCCTCAACAGGCTGCACGGTCAGCGGCAGAACCACTTCCTTTTTGTAGCCAATGGTTTCCAACCCCGTCACGCTAAAGCGTATCGGTGTCGGCCAATCAATTTTTATGTCCGCGAGATTTTTCGAGCCATTCCAGTTAGGCCGTGGCGGAAAGCCAGCGTCACCGGGTGATCGCCAGTAAATTTTCCAACCAGGCTTCATCTTAAAATGAAGACCGAGACGTATCTTTGCGGCCGACCCCACGGCATTGCTTTCCGCGATCAGTCGGACAGCGCCATGATCGGTAGACCACCAGGGCCCCGTTGCCGCAAAAACCGCGCCCGATGCGGCTAAAACGCCCCAAACAACAGAAATAATACCGATTAAACCGCGCAACACAGATATCTGCCTTAAAATTGCCAAAGCTTTTTCGTTAGTAATCGACTGTTAGGGTATTATATAGGCATGAGCGCGTAACTTATCGGTAAAAAGTGCGTGTTCTGACGATTCTCGTTAGACTGCAGTACCTATTTGGAATTGACATGACTGACACACCAGAAGACGAAGACAATGCATCCTACTTGACCGGCAACCTGCTTATCGCAATGCCGCGGATGCGAGATGACCGGTTTACGCGCTCTGTCGTCTATGTTTGCGCCCATACATCTGATGGCGCTATGGGTTTGGTCATCAACAAGATCGTTGAAAGCGTCAGCTTCCCGGAATTGCTAGATCAATTGAATATCGATTCCGGTGCAGAGAATACAGAAATACGCGTTCATTTTGGTGGTCCCGTTGAAACCGGCCGTGGCTTCGTTCTGCACTCAGCCGATTACCAGCAAGATGCGACACTGGTAATAGACGACAGCGTCGCTCTGACGGCTACCGTCGATATTCTAAAATCCATCGCTGATGGCGACGGACCAAATAAGAGCATTCTCGCTTTGGGTTATGCCGGATGGGCTCCCGGACAATTGGATCAGGAAATTCAGGCCAATGGTTGGCTCAGCGTCCCTGCCGATAATGATCTGGTGTTCGGTATCGACCCCGATACGAAGTGGGAAAAGGCGATGGGCAAAATCGGCATTGATTTCAATATGCTGTCAGGCGATGCCGGCCACGCATAGTTATCTGCCTCAGGCTGCTTTGAGCTGGCCTGCTATATCATCGTAGCTCGGCAACTGACTGACCGGACCAATAGCCGCCACCGTGGGTTTACTCGAAAGCAAGCGGCTGATAGCCCGCTCGATGTCTGCACAGCTGAGCGCCTCGACCTTCTCGATCAACTCTTCAATTGGCATAACGCGACCAAAGACAGCGATCTGACGCGCTATCTGTTCTGCGCGGGCCGCGGTGCTTTCTAGGGACATTACGATACCCGTCCGCATTTGCGCGCGGGCGCGGCCCAACTCTTTTTCTTCAATAGAAGAAGTTGATTTGATCAACTCATTGCAGAGAACCGGAACCAGTTCCGCCAGCCCGTCCTCGCCGGTCCCAGCATAAATGCCAAACAGGCCACCATCGGAATAGGCCGAATTAAACCCATAGATCGAATAAACCAGGCCGCGCTTCTCACGAATTTCCTGAAATAGCCGCGATGACATACCACCACCGAGGGTCGAGGCAGCAACCGCAATGGCATAGTAGTCGGGATCGTGAAATCCAGCGGATTCAAAGCCAAGTACGAAATGCACCTGTTCCAGATCTCTTGTCTCGCGTCGATCACCACCTTGATACAGCGCCGCAGCGGGTTGCTCGACATCCCCTGCATCAATTCCAGCGAATTGGCCCTCGACCATCGCAACAATCGCATCATGATCAAGCTTACCGGCGGCCGCGAAAATCATGCGTGGCGGCGTATAATGCGTGCCCATATATCCCATCAACGTATCGCGGGTCATGCTTGAGACAATCTCTGGCGGGCCGAGGACCGGGCGCCCAAGCGGCTGATCCGGAAAGGCGGTGCTTTGGAAATGATCAAACACTACATCATCGGGCGTATCAAAAGCCTGACCGATTTCCTGTAACACAACGGCACGCTCACGCTCGAGCTCTTGCTGATCAAAGACTGAGTTCTGTAAAATATCACCAATAATATCGATGGCGACATCGACATTGTCTTTCAGGGTCGTCGCATGAAACGCTGTAATTTCGCGGGATGTAAAGGCGTTGAGATGTCCCCCAACCGCTTCAATTTCTTCCGCGATATCACGCGCCGAACGACGTGCTGTCCCTTTAAAGGCCATATGTTCAAGCAAATGCGAGACGCCATTATTGGCAGCGGTCTCAAAGCGTGCCCCGGCCTGAACCCAGACACCCAACGAAACTGTTTCTACTGTATCCAACCGATCAGTGACGACCGTCAAACCATTGGCTAGCTTGGTTATTTCAACGGTCATTAATTAGTCGCTCGCTCGCGAACAAAATTCTGCACTGCTGCAAGGTCATTGGGCAACGTATCCAACCTTTCAGGGCGCCCGAGGAGATCGGCCAAGCTCGGAGGTAAGGAAGGTCGTACACCAATAGCCGCTTCAACGGCATCCGGGAATTTGGCCGGATGTGCGGTCGATAGCGCTACTACCGGGACAGAGAGATCGGGTGCACAGGCAGTTGCCGCGTGTAAACCAGTCGCGGTATGAGGATCAACAATGACACCGCTTTCTTCATACGTGGCAGCAATCTGTCGCTTAATGCCGTCATCATTCAGCCTCGCTGCCGCAAATAAAGCGCGCGCTTGATCCAGAACCTCGGTCGGCGCTGTCATGGTGCCGCTTTCGCGGAACGCCGTCATCGCCTGACTAATCACCCGACCGTCCCGACCATAAAGATCAAACAGCAGCCGTTCAAAATTGCTCGATACCTGGATATCCATTGCCGGGCTCAAGGTCGGTACGACATCCCGAGCATCCATTTCCCCGGTTTCCATAAAGCGCGCCAGAATATCGTTGGTGTTTGTCCCGATGATCAAACGCTCAATAGGCAAACCAATTTTTAACGCTACATAACCCGCAAAAATATCGCCGAAGTTTCCGGTTGGAACAGCATAGGCGACAGACCGGTCTGGCGCGCCAAGGCTCAAGGCGGATGACACGTAATAAACCACCTGCGCCATAATCCGGGCCCAGTTGATGGAGTTCACTGCCGAGAGGTTTTGTTGCGACCGAAAGTCCTCATCATTGAACATTGCTTTGACGAGGTCCTGGCAATCATCGAACGTGCCGTCGATGGCGATGTTGTGAACATTCGCTTCTGTCACCGTCGTCATCTGACAACGCTGAATATCTGAGACGCGCCCTTTAGGGTGCAGAATAAAAATTTCGATAGCGTCCCGACCGCGACAGGCTTCGATCGCCGCCGAGCCGGTATCACCCGACGTCGCCCCAACAATCGTTATACGCTCATCACGTTTGGCTAGAATATGGTCGAACAAACGGCCTAAGACCTGTAGCGCAAAATCCTTAAACGCCAACGTCGGGCCATGAAACAGCTCAAGCAAAAACAGATTATCGTCGAGCTGCTGCAACGGGGCGACCGCCTCATGGCTAAAGCTGCCATAGGAATCGTCACAGATAGATTTCAGAGCCGCGTCATCGATAGCACTATCGACAAAGGGCTGCATGATTTGGAAAGCGATATCGGCATAACTCAGGCCGCTCAGAGCGCGCAGCTGATCAGCCGAAAATTGTGGCCATTCCTCAGGCACATAAAGACCACCGTCGCGAGCGAGCCCCGCAAGGACAGCATCTTCAAATTCGAGGACCGGTGCGGTGCCCCTTGTGCTCACGTAACGCAATCTATTCTCCTTAACCCTATCCCTGCCTGTTCTGGGTTTTGAGGGCGGCACAGACTATCGGCGAAGCCCCAACGGGGCAATACATCGTGAGTGTGCATTTTACCATCGAGATTAATCGAGATATCGGGCATTGAGGTGGCTTTTAAACGCTTCAGTCCCAAGTGGCGCCCCAGTAGCCTCCGTTAGGATTTCATCAGTCGTGCCAGATGAGCCTTTCCCATGAATATTGGCCCGTAACCAAGTCATAAGCGGCACAAAATCGCCTTTTGCTATGCCCGGCTTAATCGCGCTATCGGCCACACAGGCTGCCTGAAATATTTGCGCGGCGGCAAGCGCCCCCATCGTATAGGTCGGGAAATAGCCAAACGCGCCATCGAACCAATGGATATCCTGTAAACACCCCACCCGATCACTCTCTGGCACAATGCCAAGCAGTTCCTCCATGCCGTCATTCCAGGCGGTAGGAAGATCAGCAATTTCCATATCGCCGGCTATCAAAGCCCGCTCAAGCCGATAGCGCAAAATCACGTGCGCTGGGTAAGTAACCTCATCGGCATCGACCCGAATAAAGCCACGTTCAACCCGCGCCTGCAATCTCTGCATGTTCGCAGGGTCCCATGCAGTGCCTTCGCCATCGAACGCCGCCTGCATGACCGGTGCTGCAAACGTTAGAAACTCAATCCCCCGACATACCTGCATCTCGACGAGCAGCGACTGACTTTCATGCAGCGCCATGCCCCGCGCTTGCCCAACGGGTTGCAACCGCCAATCAGTTGGCAAACCGCGTTCGTACATTGCATGCCCGGTTTCGTGCAAAACACCCATCAGGCTCTGAGCAAAATCGTCTTCCTCATAGCGTGTGGTAATTCGGACGTCATCAGGGACACCACCACAAAAAGGGTGAAGGCTAATATCGAGTCGGCCGTGATCGAAATCGAAGCCAACATGTTCCATCAGCTTTCCGGCAAGCGTCCGCTGGGCCTCAAGATCAAATGGCCCTTCCGGGATGACTGGCTCTCCAGCCGCCGTCTGACGTGCGAGCGCATTATCCAGAAAGTCAGGCAAAAAAGTCGCGAGATCATCAAATAGATGATCTATGTCAGCGATCCGGGTTTCAGGTTCAAACTGATCGAGCAAAGCCTCATAGGGCGTCACACCAAGAACAGATGCCTTGGTTTGCGCTTTCTGTCGCACAAGACCCAGCACTTCGGAGAGCGACTCCGAAACCGCCGGAAAGTCATTTTTCGGTCGAGCCTCCCGCCAGATCATTTCGCATCGGCTCGATGCTTTGCTGAGCGCCTCTACCAAGTTCCCATCAACGGCATTGGCATGACGCCAACGACGCCGCATTTCCCGCAAATTTGCTGCTTGCCAGGAGCCAATCGGTGGCGTTTCTTCGGCAGCATCCAGCAGCGTCGCAAGCTCAGAATCGGTCAGCAATCCGTGAATTGTGAGTTTCATCGCAGCCAATTGTTCAGCGCGCGATTCAGCACCGCCTTTCGGCATGATCACAGACATATCCCAATGAAGGATGCCTTCAGCTTCTTCCAGCGCACCAATACGCCGAAACTGGGTTTCAAGCTCTGTATAGGGGTTCATTCGACCTTCTTCATGGCTGTTCGGTAAACATGTCATTGCACAGCCCCCTGCACAATGACACTACCGCATCGGGGGTATTATGTGTTTGAATACACTAGATTACTTGCCAAGCGCGCACGAGCATTATCATGGCCGCCACTGTAAGCCCAAAGGGAAAACCGACCACGCCAAAAGAAATTGGCGAGGCCAGCTGGCCGACTGGACAGTCGGAAATTGATGGCTGGACCGATAAGTACTTTTCCAGAACCAAACAAGCCGTCGCCAAGTTCGGTGATGCCCAGGTTACTTATGCCTTGTTCATGCGTCGTCCTGTTGTTTCGGCCCCGCGACTGGCCCTCGACTGGCTTCAGGCTGTTGCCACCGAGCGCGGCACCACATTTGAGATTGATCTGAAATATAAAGAGGGTAAATGGGTCGGCGCCGGCGAACCAATTGCTTATGTCACAGGATCCTTCTCACAGCTCGTCGATCTCGAAACCTTACTATTGCAGAAGCTCGGCCCCGCCTGCGTCGCAGCTTATAACGCCTATTCGATGTGTTCAGACCTACCGAAGGTCGCCTTCATGGCGATGGACGCCCGCCATTGCGCTGGCACCAGTATGGCAGAAATGATGGCCTATGCTGCCTCAGTCGGCTCCGCCAAAGCCCGCAAAAAAGTTGGCGCGACTGGCTTCATTGGCAATGCAACTGACGCAACGGCGCATTATTTTGACGAGGAAGTCGGTAAAGGCACGATGCCGCATGCCTTTATCGGGTATGCCGGCAGTACCTTGCGGGCAGCAGAAATGTTCCGCGAAGCCTTCCCTGATATGCCAATGACAGTGCTAGTCGATTATTTTGGCCAGGAAGTCACTGACACCCTCGCCGTTTGTCAGAAATTTCCCGAGCTCGTCGAGCAAGGACAAATGTCCTTCCGGCTCGACACCCCAGGAAGCCGCTATATCGAGGGGCTCGATCCCGCTGCCTCCTATGCGGTGCTCGAACGCCATGTGCCAGAAGTCGTTCGCGGATATCGCTCGGAAGCTCAGCTCGCCTATCTCGTCGGCGCTGGTGTATCAGCCGCAGCGATATGGCGAATGCGTGAAATCCTTGATAGCGAAGGTTTTGAGAAGGCAAAGATTGTTGCCTCCAGCGGGTTTGGTCCTGCCAAATGTCATTTGTTTGCGGAAGCGCAAGCGCCCGTCGATGTCATCGGTACGGGTAGCTACCTGCCAACTACCTGGAGTGAGACCTACGCCACCGCCGACATTATCGAGTATGACGGAACCTCACGGGTTAAGCTTGGCCGGGAGTTCCTTTTGCGTCGTTAGACGCCTCTTTATTCGCAGCCTCGCGGTAGAGTACGTAATACGAGCTGGCAAAAATCATCGCGGCGCCGAGCCATGTCCAGGGTGACGGCAATTCGGCAAACAGAATGAAAGCGAAGAGCACACTCGCGGGAAGCCGTACAAAGTTAAACGGCTGAACCACACGTGCATCGGCAGCGCGGACCGAATAAGCGTGACATAGCCCCGCCACCAGCTGCAGTGTCCCGAGAGCAAAGATCAACGGAAGATCACTCCAAGCAGGCGTTACCCAGACATAAACTGCTGGGCCTAGCGCCAGCGGTAAGGCCAGCAGCTGGCCATAGAATGTTATTTGGGCTGGCGTATCAGTCTTTGACAGGGACTTGATACAAATATTGACGGCAGAATAGGCCACGGCAGTCACGAGCACTGCGGCCGCTGCCAAAGTTAGCGCGATGATGCCAGGCCGGAGAATAACCAGCGCACCGATGAAAGCGACGCCACAGGCAATCCACGCCTCGGTGCCGGCCTTCTCCTTTAGCAGAAGTACCGCCATTACGATGGTGATGATCGGCACTAAAAATAAAAGTGCGTAAACCTCACCGATCGGCATCTTCGCCAACCCATAGAACACGCACACCATACCAGTATAGCTCAGCGATGTTCTCACCAGATATAGCGGCAGGCGTTGTGTCGAGAGAACGCCCTGCCTTGCCGTGCGAAACATCCACGGGACTAACAGCAGCAAGCCTACAGCACTGCGAAAGAACACTAGTTGGAACGTGTTATAGGTGCCGGATAGCTCCCGGATGCAAACGGCGGATAGACCAATCATTACGGAAGCCGCGCACATCCATAGTGCCCCTCGAACAGCCGACTGCGTCCAGAAGGCAGCGCCCAGCACTAGCGGCGTCCCTGCCGCCAATAGACTAACGACAAAACCAGCAGGCCAAGCGCCATGCCATACCAAGTCACAACATATTGCATATGATTATTGGTCGGCATTCTGATCCCACCACCGCCAATTGGAAATCCACCCGGATTAGAGGATGCATCAGCAACCACCCAATAGCTGGAAACATGCTTCAGGTTCAACTTCTCTGCCATTGCTGTCGGGGATACCCGAAACCACTGGTTCTTTTGCGGATCATTTGCGTGTTCGAAATAATTAAGTTTGCGCGGCCAACCCGCCGTTCCGACAATCGATACAACCTCTCGTTTCTGCGCTGCATTTCTTTTGGTCGCAATCTTCCGGGCCTCCGGAATCCAACCGCGGTCGATCAAAACAATTTCGCCCGAGGCATGCTCCAAGGGCGTCACGACCTGCCAACCAGGACGCCCCCGAAAGGAACGCGGGCCAACAAAGATTTCTTTGTCGTGGAGAAAGCGACCCGACACAACAACACGCCGGAATGCCTCTGGCTTGGCGCTGAGCAGTTTGGATATCTGCAAGGGCGCCAGTGCCAATTTCGCCTGCCGCTCGGCGATAATTCCTTCTTTCCAGGTCAAACGTTGGAGCTGCCAGGTTCCCAACCCAACGAGAATGCAAAAAGTGCCAACTGCAATTACCGCTAGACCCTTACCGGTTCGTTTGCTGGCTGGCTGAGTTTCAGCGTCATTCATCATATTTATGGCGCAAGTTTTTAAAATGATAGGCAATCAATGTTGCCTTTACTGGACGTAAAAACGCAATAGCCAGAGCGATAATCACTGGCGGCCACAAAACAAGATGCGCCCATATTGGCGGTTCAAAAACCGCTTCAAATTTTAAGGCCATCGGGACCACGAGGCCGCCGAGCAGGAAAATCACAAAAACCGAGGCTCCATCGCCAGTATCATGTGGAGAAAGATCAAGATCACAGACCGTGCATTTCTTGGCGACAGTTAGAAGACCATCATACAAGCTCCCTTTGCCACAGCGAGGGCACCTGCAGCGTCTTCCCGCCTGACCCGGCGGCACTCTCGGATAAGATACAGGGTCCGGCATCAAACAATCCTTTCCCGAAAAAAATCACGCCGCGGTGGGATGCCGCGGCGTGTGTATTGTTAGGACGGCTATTGCCTAGCCTATTAGTGCGTGACGGCGTTGCCTGCTCCCCACCAATAGATGCAGATGAACAGAAATAGCCAAACGACATCAACAAAATGCCAATACCAGGCTGCCGCTTCAAACCCGAAATGATGATCCGTTTTAAAATGATCCTTATAGGCTCGATAGAAACAGACAATCAGGAACGTCGTTCCGACGATCACATGGAAACCATGGAATCCGGTCGCCATATAAAACACGGTCGGATAAATCCCGCCCTTGCCAGCAGCGCCTTCTTCAAAAGCAAAGGCAAAGGCAGCATGGGCATATTCGTATCCCTGCACACCCGAGAAGACGAGGCCAAGGAAAATGGTCAACCCAAGACCCTGTAAAACATGGTCTTTGTTGCCTTCGAGCAACGCATGATGGGCCCAGGTTAACGTCACACCTGAGGTCAACAGGATAAGCGTATTGAGGAATGGGAGGCTCCAGGGATCAAATGGAATGATTCCCGGCGGCGGCCACATGCCCTTGATTGATTCTGGAGGAAATAGGCTCGCGTTAAAGAAGGCCCAAAACCAGGCGACAAAGAACATGACCTCGGAAGCGATGAACAGCGCCATGCCATACCGCATGCCGATCTGAACCGGTATTGAGTGATGGCCCTGAAAGGTCGCTTCCATGGCAACATCCCGGAACCAGAAGAACATGGTCACAGCGACGCCCAGGAAACCAAGCGCAAGCATCCATGATCCACCACCGTGCATATACATAACGGTTCCTACCGCTAATATGCCGGCACTGAGGGCGCCTACGACTGGCCACGGACTCGGATCTACCAAGTGCCAAGGATGTTTATGTTCTGCGCCGTGTGCGTCGGCAGTGCTGTCAGCGGGTGCAACCATTTTCGTACTTCCCGTGGTTAGTTAGAGCTCAATTAATTCACCGCTTTTCCCGGCGAACCGGACTGCGATGTCTTCGTGGTCCAGGCAGATCGTTTAGATGTCTTATCCTTACTCTCTACCGATTTAAAAAACGTGTATGACAGGGTGATGGTTTCAACATCATCAAGCCCCCGGTCTTCCGCAATTGCTGGATCGATATGAAATTGAACCGGCAAATCAACGCGTGCGCCTGCTTTTAGCGTTTGTTCCGTAAAGCAGAAGCAATCAACTTTATTAAAATATTTTCCCGCCTTATTGGGAACGACATTAAAGGTCGCTGTGCCCGTAACGTCGTAACTCGCCAGCGACTTAGCTTCATAAAACGCCAGGACAGGTTCCCCGACCTTTACCGAGACTGCGTTCTGAACTGCCTCAAACTTCCAGGGAAGTTCAGAATTTGTATCAGCGTTAAACCGAACAGTAATCTTACGATCAAGAACAGATTTCGCAGGGCCTGCTGCGATCTGTGTTGTACCGCCATAGCCCGTTACTTTGCAGAACAACTCATAGAGCGGCACCGCATAGGCCGTCAGTGTTGTCATACCTGCCAGGATACACAGCACGCCAAAGACTGTGACTGTTTTGCCATGACGGGTCATTCAAAGAATCCCATACGAGCAAGTGTGATCAAATAAAACAACCCGAACATCCCAATCAAAACGATGAGCAAAGCCCGGTTACGGCGTTTTTGCTTGGCGCGCTGTTCTTCAGAGTTATCCATGGTCATATCCATCGGTCAGCCAGCCAACCCCAAGGCCTTGTCAGCTATGAGTACGGCGAATAGCAAAAACAGATACAGGATTGAATAGGCAAAGGTACGGCGCGCATAGCGATCACCTGATTCACGGTAAATTGCAACTGAAAGCCCGACAAAGATCAGACCAAGTGCACCGGCAAAACCGCCATAGAACCAACTCGACATACCAATAAATGTCGGTGCCATTCCGAGCGGCGCCAGTAGCACCGAATATAAAACAATTTGCCGCTTGGTTTCGCGTTCACCGGCGACAACTGGCAGCATCGGCACACCAGCTTTTTCGTAGTCGCCCCGGCGATATAGTGCGAGGGCCCAAAAATGCGGCGGCGTCCACATAAAGATGATCGCAAACAAGACAATAGAGTTTAACGAAATATCGCCAGTCACTGCCGCCCAACCGACCATCGGCGGGAAGGCGCCAGCTGCACCGCCAATAACAATGTTTTGAGGCGTCCGGCGTTTTAGCCACATCGTGTAGATGAAGACATAAAAGGCGATGGTAAAGGCTAAAATGGCCGCCGCTGCCCAATTGACCGCAATACCCATCACCATGACCGACCAGACAGACAGCGCCACACCAAAAGCAAGCGCCGCCCCGGGTTCAATCCGGCCGGTGGGGACGGGTCGCTCTGCAGTTCTTTCCATGATCGCGTCGATGTCTCGGTCGTACCACATGTTAATGGCGCCCGAGGCGCCCGCACCCACTGCGATACAAAGGACCGCCACCGCGGCAATCACCGGATGGATCGAGCCAGGGGCCAGATAGAGGCCGGCAAAAGCGGTAAAGACAACTAACGACATGACACGTGGTTTAAGCAGCGCGATGTAATCGGCGACGTCTCCGCCCGCCGGCACCGCTGCCGTCATTGTCATGTTGCCTGACTTTTCCGTCACCGAAATATCTTTCCCCTTACCCTTATCGAATACCGACTATTTGATCTTCGGCAGTTCGTCATAGGAATGGAACGGTGGAGGTGAAGACAATGTCCATTCCAGTGTATTAGCGCCTTCGCCCCACGGATTCTCGGCAACCTTCTCGCCGGAAGAAAATGTCTTCCAGAGCATGTAGAGGAAGATCAACACACCAAAGGCCGAGATATAAGAGCCGTAGGACGAGACCGCGTTCCATCCGGCATAGGCATCAGGATAATCGGGTATCCGTCGCGGCATTCCAGCTAGACCGAGGAAATGCTGCGGGAAGAACACGATATTCACGCCGATAAACGTTACCCAGAAATGCAGCTTGCCGAGAAACTCCGAATATTGTCGCCCACACATTTTTGGTAGCCAATAATAAAAACCGGAGAAGATCGCAAACACTGCACCCAGCGACAGCACGTAATGGAAATGGGCCACCACATAATAGGTATCGTGCATTGCGGCATCGACACCAGCATTAGCAAGAACCACACCCGTCACACCACCGACGGTGAACAGGAAGATAAAGCCGATTGCCCACAACATCGGGGTTTTGAACTCTATCGAGCCCCCCCACATCGTCGCAATCCAACTAAATATCTTAATACCCGTTGGCACCGCGATAACCATCGTGGCCGCCGTAAAGTAGGCTTTGGTGTCCACATCCAACCCCACTGTATACATGTGATGCGCCCACACGATGAAGCCAACCACGCCAATCGAGACCATGGCATAAGCCATTCCGAGATAACCAAAGACCGGTTTCCGGGAGAAGGTTGAGACCACCTGACTGACGATACCAAAGCCCGGCAGGATCAGGATGTACACTTCGGGATGCCCGAAGAACCAGAACAAATGCTGGAACAGGATCGGATCACCGCCACCAGCCGCATTAAAGAACGTCGTTCCGAAGTTTCGATCTGTCAGCAGCATCGTGATGGCGCCGGCCAAAACAGGCAGCGACAGCAGAAGCAGGAATGCCGTAACCAGGATGGACCATACGAACAGCGGCATTTTGTGAAGCGTCATGCCCGGTGTCCGCATATTCAAAATAGTCGTGATAAAGTTCGCGGCACCAAGAATTGAACTAGCACCTGCCAAATGCAGGGCAAAAATTGCCAGATCGACCGCCGGCCCGGGTTGGGCCACATTCGCACTTAACGGTGGATAAATGGTCCAGCCGCCTCCGACCCCGGTTTGAGTTTCCGAGACACCCGCCACAAAGGGCGACGCCAGAAGCAAGGCAAATGAGGGAATGAGCAGCCAGAAACTGATATTGTTCATCCGCGGAAACGCCATATCCGGCGCGCCGATCATCAAAGGTACTATCCAATTCCCAAAGCCACCGATCATCGCGGGCATGACCATGAAGAAGATCATGATCAGACCATGCGCCGTGATCAGCACATTGAACATATGGTGATCGCCACCAAGTATTTGGTTGCCGGGCTCCTGCAATTCCATCCGGAACAGGACGGACATGGCCCCGCCAATGATCCCCGCGATAATCGCGAAGATAAGGTACATCGTGCCGATGTCCTTATGGTTGGTGGAGTAGACGAACCGGCGCCAGCCTGTGGGCGTGTGATCGTCGTGGCCGTGGGAGGTTGCTGCGTCACTCATATCCTACCTGCCTTCTTGCTCAACGAGCCGAGTTATTAAGTTTAGCGACATCGCGTCGCTCTGATTTCAATGGGGCAAGACCAGCTTCTTTACGCTGCTTCGTTACCCAAGCGTCAAAGGCTGCTTTCGAAACAACCTTGACCTTGATGGGCATAAAGCCGTGATTCACACCGCAAAGTTCGGAACACTGTCCGTAATACGTGCCCTCCTTCGTTGCGTTAAACCAGGTCTGGTTCAATCGTCCCGGAACAGCATCAATTTTGACACCAAACGCCGGTATCGCCCATGCATGGAGCACGTCATTTGCCGTCACTTGTACTCGTACCGTCGTGTTTACGGGAACAACGACTTCAGTATCGGTTTCAAGAAGGCGCTTTGGGTTCTTGATATTATTGTCTTTGCCAAATTTCGCGAGTTCGTTATCCGGAATCATGTTGGAAGCAAATCCGAAATTACCATGATCGGGATATTCGTACTGCCAATACCACTGATTACCTATCGCTTTGACAGTCAGGTCTGCCTTAGGCACAACATCCGCTTTATAAAGCAGCTTGAAAGACGGTACTGCGATCACAACTAAAATGATAACCGGCACAATCGTCCAGACCATTTCCAGCATCGCGTGATGGGTTGTCTTCGAAGGCACCGGATTTCGCTTGGCGCTAAATTTCCACATCGTATAGAGCAACAAAACCAGCACAAATATCGTGATGATCGTGATGATCACTAATAGCAGATTATGAAACTCGGTTATGTCTTCCATCACGGTCGTAACGGCTGTCTGAAAGCCTGTTTGCCAAGGCTCTGCGAATGACGCAAATGCGTTTGTCGCAAAAAGTCCGCAAAACAGACCCGCCCCTATCGATGAAATCGCCGAAAGAATTTTGTAAAACCGCATCGCTCTCTTCCGTTCTTTGGCCTGAACAACAACAATCCACCGGACGAACCCGCCTGGAGAACTCTGCTGCCACAATGGCAACTACGATTTACCGGGATTAACGCCGGTAGAATCTTTAACTATATTACCCCAAGCATCGGGGCCGCTGATAGCGTAAGCCGCCGACGCGACCCTATGTCGCAACTGCGTCCAGACAGAGTGTGGACGATATGGTAAACAGGCCGTTAACAATTTGATGGCAAATTCGGCTAATTGACCCCAGATTGGGGTTTTCGCCATAAAACGCTGTTTTTTTGACCAATTTTTCTCTCGAAAGGACCTTGGAGTGACTGATTTAGCGAAGACCGACCAACTCTTCTTCGAGAAAGCCGGAATGGATCGTGATCGAATCAATGGCATCGTCGACGGCGCCCTAGAAAGAGCCGACGATGGCGAGCTGTTTCTTGAATATCGGCAATCCGAAAGCCTGTCCTTTGATGATGGCCGCTTGCGCAGCGCCTCCTTCGACACCGCGCAAGGGTTTGGCTTAAGAGCGATCGCTGACGAGGCGGTCGGGTATTCCCACGCGTCTGAACTATCCGAAGCCGCCATTAAGAGGGCCGCCGAAACTGTTACTGCTGTTCATGCCGGGCATAATGGCTCGGCTGCGGAGCCCCCCCAGGGAACAAACCTTTCTCTGTATACAGACACCAACCCTCTCGGCGAAGTCAGTTTTGAAGACAAAGTATCACTGTTGGCTGAAATCGACGCCTATGCCAGGGCTAAAGATCCACGAGTTGCCCAGGTATCGGCTTCTATTTCAGGGGAATGGCAGGCGGTTCAAATCCTCCGAGCAGGTGGCGAGCGGGTCGCCGATATTCGGCCCCTCGTTCGGGTAAACGTATCTGTCGTCGCCGCTGATGGTGATCGCATGGAGACCGGCAGTCACGGAACTGGTGGTCGGACTGGCTACGCCGCCTATATCGAACCAGATCAATGGCGAGCTCAGGTCGATGAGGCCTTACGTCAGGCGTTGATCAATCTCGACTCCGTCGACACTCCGGCTGGTGAAATGCAAGTTGTCCTGGGCCCCGGGTGGCCAGGTATTCTGCTGCACGAAGCCATCGGACATGGGCTTGAAGGCGATTTCAACCGCAAGAAAACATCGGCATTTTCTGGCTTGATGGGTGAACGCGTTGCCTCTGAAGGTGTCACTGTCGTCGATGATGGCACGATAGCTGACCGACGCGGCTCACTTTCAATTGACGATGAAGGGACACCGACATCAAGAACGGTCCTTATCGAAGACGGCATTCTGGTGGGCTATATGCAGGATCGACAAAATGCACGTCTTATGGGTATGACGCCGACAGGGAATGGTCGCCGCGAGAGTTTTGCTCACGCGCCGATGCCCCGCATGACCAATACTTACATGACGGAAGGCAACCATTCGCCGGAGGAAATCCTGAGTTCCGTACAAAACGGTCTCTATGCCGTTAACTTCGGTGGCGGCCAGGTAGACATCACCTCCGGCAAGTTCGTCTTTACTGCCTCAGAAGCTTATCTTATCGAAAACGGTAAAATAGGTGCGCCTGTCAAAGGGGCTACGCTGATTGGCAACGGACCGGACGCTCTGACGCATGTTAAAATGATTGGCAACGACATGAAGCTCGATCCAGGGGTCGGCACCTGTGGCAAGGATGGCCAGGGCGTTCCCGTCGGCGTTGGCCAACCAACTATGTTATTAGACAACCTTACTGTGGGCGGAACAGCAGCATAATCTTGGCAACAGGAGCCTTAATCCGCTTTTCCAACAGATAGATTATATTTTTTGAGAAGCTGAAAGAGTGTTTGTTTATCTACAGGCTTGGGGACGTAATCATCCATGCCAGCCTCCAGTAACGTTCGCGATCACCTGCCATCGCATTCGCCGTAACGGCGATGATTGGCACTGTTGTCCGCCAGCCGCCTAGCTCCCGAATTTTGCGCGTTGCTTCAATGCCATCCATGACCGGCATCTGGATGTCCATAAAAATCGCGTCGAACGGTCCTTCACGCGCAGCCTCAACAGCCTCAGCACCATTTTCAGCGACACAAATCGCGAATTCAAACGGCGCTAGATAAGCCTCCAGCACTCGCTGGTTAACGCGGTTGTCCTCAACAACCAGCACCGAAACGTTAGAGGTCGCCGCAAACGTTTCAATATTATCAGACCCCTTTGAAATTTCCGCGGTCGATTGAGGCATCCCCAACGGCAATTCGAAATAGAAGGTCGAGCCAATTCCGGGTTCGCTGTCGACGCCCATCTTGCCACCCATCATTTCAACCAGGTTTCGGCTAATGGCGATGCCCAGTCCGGCCCCACCGTCGGCCTGACCAATCGACGGGCTCGGCTGTATAAAGCGTTGGAACAAATGCTGCTGCGTTTCGAAATCGATTCCGTCACCGGTGTCTTGGACCTCAAACCGAATTCTTTCAGATCCCTTTTTTTGCCCTTTTGACCTGACAGTGACCGCCACAGTGCCGGCGTCCGTATATTTTATGGCGTTGGACAACAGGTTGAACAAAACCTGTTTAATCCGATTTTCGTCACCATCAAAGATTTCCGATACATCACGCGCTACGTCGACCGTAAGCGCCAAACCTTTTGCATCAGATCTCGTGCGCCAAAGGCGCTCGGCATGCGCCATCATTTCTCGAAGATTAAAATTTTGAATATCGATCTCCAGGTGACCGGCCTCAATTTTGGAAATATCGAGAATATCATTGAGCAATGACACAAGGGTTTCCGCACAATCCCGGATGGTTTCGACTTCAAGTTTCTGATCAGTAGATAATGTAGAACCCAGTAATGAATCAGCCATCCCAATAATGCCGTTCATGGGTGTTCTCAACTCATGACTAACACCAGCGAGAAATTCTGACTTATTCAAATATTGCGCCGCAGAAATGAGATCTGCTTCAACCAAATCACGAAAACAGGTGAGCCAATGGATGAATGGTTCCTCATACTCTGTCGACACCTGGTCCATGATACAGATGGTGCCAAAAGCCTGGCCATCAGGCCAATAAAGGGGAACACCGTAATAAGAACGGAAACCGTGCTCGGTCCATACCGGGCTTGCTTTCCAATAGGGATCTTCGGCCGCGTTTGGTACGTAAAGCGGTTCCTGTTTGGTGATCACTTCTTTGCAAAAAGTGTGCGCCTCAATCGGAAAGGTCGCCCCAATTGGAAACGGATTGCTTTCTTGATCACTGGAGACAACGGGTCGAATACCCGTTTCCGTTATTTGACATACCAACGAGGCAGAGCCGCCAAATATCTTAGCAACGAGATTGACCAGCTCCTGCCATTTAGCTAGCCGGTCAACAATTTCCTGGCGCTCCCGAAGAAAGGTACGCGAATGAACTAAACCCATTTTATAAAATTACCGACGCCAACCCAATGTGAGAATTCCCCACGTTTTTATGCCTTATCACGTATCTATTACATTTGTGAAGTATAGTTAATTGCGAGTTATGATAAATTTTAGACGACGTGATAAAATTATGATTTCATTGATCAAAATGATAAATTGCAACTCACAAAAATGAAGTCAACTGATGGTTGAGCCGTTAAATACGAATGGGGGCAAAATTTATGATCTATGACCCGTCCACAACACAATTACTGACCTTTCACGACAAACTACCTGCTTTCCTGGATGGTACTGATACGCCGCGGGCGTATCTTGAGCGTTGCCTGGAAACCATTAACGCTCGTGAGCCCGACGTCAAAGCCTTCGTCACGATGACAATCGACCGTGCGCGCCAAGCCGCGGACGAAGCAACAGAGCGTTATCGCCACGGCAACCCCTTGTCACCGCTCGATGGCATGCCAATTGCGATTAAAGACGTATTCGAAACCGAAGATATGCCGATGCAACTCGGCAGTCCGCTCTTCGAGGGATATGAAACAGGCTGGGACGCTGCATCGGTATATTTTTTGCGCCATGGTGGTGCAGTTGTCGTCGGCAAGACCGTCACGACCGAATTTGCTTTTGGAGATCCCGGCCCTACTCGCAACCCTTGGGACACCAATCGAACACCGGGTGGCTCATCGAGCGGCTCGGGCGCCGCGGTCGGTGCCGCCATGGTTCCCGCTGCAACCGGAACGCAAGTCCGGGGTTCGGTGCTACGGCCTGCCTGCTATTGTGGTGCTTGGGCGTTAAAACCATCACATGGTGCCATCAATACTCGGGGCGGCTTCCCCTCACCCCCCAGCGTTGGACATCTCGGCATTCTCGCAGGCTCCTTAGCCGATGCCTGGATAAGCGGCTATTGGCTCTCCAGAAATGCTGGCGGCGATGCCGGTCACCCCAGCCTTAAAGGCGAAGCGATTTTGCCAAAAGCCAGAAAACCGGCTCGTGTGGCCCGAACCGAAAGTGCGGGCTGGCTGGAAACACCGGAAGAAACTCGTGCAATTTTCGACAACATGACCCGCAAGCTTGACGGCCGCGGCGTCGAAGTCGTCGGACGTCAGGATGATCCTGAGCTTGAAGCCTATGAGCAGGATTTAATCAAACTGCGTGAGATCATGGAGGTCACGCTGGCCTATGAAGGACGCTGGCCACTGATGATGTATGCTGATCGCAACCCAGAAAAGCTTGGTGAACGGGTTCTCAATCGAGCTCTTTCCTCCGCTGATATTACGCCAGAACAATATGAGGAAACCTTGATCTGGAGCGCGGAAGCCAAGGTTCGGCACGAAGCGTTATCAAGAAAATATGATGCGTTAATCACGTTGAACGCTACCGGTCCTGCCCCGGAAGGCATGCCTGTTGGGAACGCCGTGTACGGTGAACATTCGTCACAGCTCGGGGTCCCAGCACTCAACGCGCCTCTCCTGGTTCAAGAGGGAATGCCTCTCGGTATTCAGCTTATCGGTTTTTATCGCCGCGATTACGACCTCGTCGCAATCGCTCACTGGCTCATCCATGCAATATTGCGTGATGAAGATTAGCCCAGGCGTAAGTCGCCCTAGATCATAAGGTCGCTTTGCGCCATGATTGCCCATTATGACGATTGTGAATTTATTTTAATTTAGAATTTAAAGTCCGGGGAGACGACAGATGACCCGAAGTGAGGTTGCCCGAGTTCAATCCTATCTCCGCAAAACATTCGGAAATAACGGGATTGAAATTGATATGCCGGAGAAGCCCGGCCAACCCGTAGAAGTCCGCGTGGGGCCAGAATTTATTGGCGTCCTGCATCGTGACGAGGATGAAGGCGAAGTATCCTATTCCTTGATGATGTCGATCCTCGAAGAGGATTTGCCGCCAGAGATGTAGCGCTCGCTCAACGCTGGAAGAATTAAAACCTTGCGCCCGGGAGAGAATTCAGCTCCTGCGCGGTGACTTTGCCATCACGATCAATATCTGCCGCTCGGAATTGCGAATCCAACCGGCTTAAAGCACGTTGCCGTCGACTCGACGAACCCACTCCAGCTCCGTAACTCCGCCTTTGACTTGAGAAATACTCTTCCCGGGTCACCCCGCCATCCCCATCACGGTCATACCCAGCGGTGTTAGGCGAAAAAGTTGGCTCAATTGTCTCTGGCGAATTTTGTGGAAGAGGTGCCTGATTTGCTGGCAGACCAAGTTTAGCTAATGGGTCCCGGCGCAATTTTCGCAATGCATCTTGCGCTGGATTGGGAAGTCTCGGCTGAAGGACTTTTCTATCCTGATTGTAAAGTCTTTGGAGATCACGTTCCCAAGGCCGTACTAACTGTTGGCCATACACCTGTGTAATCCCACCGGAACCAACTAGCCCGGCAGCAATCAACAGACTTAATATTGATGTCCTAAGTTTGTTCATACCGCTTACCCTAGTAGGCGTACTCATCAAAAATGGGGTCAACATTACCATCCCAGACCCCGTGGAATTTCTCAAGCTTTTCCTCGGCAGCCGTTCGCCCACTATCGACGATTTCATAGAGTGTCCCAAGGAAACCAGTCTCATCTGTCCCAACCGCATCGAGGCGATTCCGGCGCCGTAAGCCTGCACTGGCAATCTCGAGTGTTTCGCGAGCAACATCCTGAATAGCTTTATTTCGAAACGGCGTTTTCAAAGCCTGTTTAGGGACTTCAATCCGCAGATATTGATGCTCCTCTGGGGTCCAGTCTTTGACGAGGTCCCAGGCCGCATCGAGCGAGGTTTGATCATAAAGAAGCCCAGTCCAAAGCGCCGGCAATGCACATAACCGACGCCATGGGCCACCATCCGCGCCGCGCATTTCAATAAACTTTTTAAGCCGCACTTCTGGGAATACCGTCGTCAGATGGTCTCCCCAATCTCCCGACGTTGGCTTTTCTCCGGGCAATGCTGGCAAATCTCCCTTCAGGAAGTCCCTGAACGATTGACCTGACGCATCAAGATACGTGCCATCGCGATAGACGAAATACATCGGGACATCGAGCATATAGTCCACATAGCGTTCGAAACCCATACCGTCTTCGAAAACGAACGGCAAAATTCCACAACGGTCCGGGTCAGTGTCTTCCCAGATATGACTACGATACGACAGATAGCCGCTTGGCTTGCCTTCCAAAAACGGAGAGTCTGCAAACAACGCCGTTGCGATTGGTTGGAGTGCCAAAGACACCCGGAACTTCTTGACCATGTCGGCTTCGGATTGGAAATCCAAATTAACCTGCACAGTCGACGTCCGAACCATCATGTCGAGGCCGAGAGAGCCGACCTTTGGCATATAGTCACGCATAATTTGGTAGCGGCCCTTCGGCATCCACGGGATATCGTCGCGTTTCCACTTCGGATTAAAGCCAACGCCGATCAGGCCAATATTAAGTTCCTCCGCAACCTCTTTTACATGATTGAGATGTGAATGAACTTCATTACAAGTTTGGTGAATACTCTCGAGCGGCGCCCCTGCCAGTTCGACCTGCCCGCCAGGTTCAAGCGTTATCGAACAACCATTTGCGTGCGTAAGCGCAATAGGATTTCCGTTCTCCATCACTGGCTCCCAGCCAAAGCGCTGTAGCCCTTCAAGTAAGGCACGGATGCCCCAATCGCCTTCATATGGCGCGGGGAGAAACGTATTGTTCTGAAACACAAACTTTTCATGTTCAGTGCCGATACGCCATTCCGAAGCCGGTTTGTTCCCTGCCTCAAGATACTCGATGAGTTCACTCTTACTGGAGATCGGGGTCCCCGGAGATGCGGGTGGTGCTGCCATGCTAATTCCTACTCAACCGCTCTACGCTCACTCACTGGCCCAATCGCCCAACACTGATTGCCAGCATGAAAGTGCCGCAACTGCCGCCGTATCGGCCCGCAATATACGCGGTCCCAAGTCAATTGCCGTAAAGTTGGTTTTTTCTTTCAGGAGGTCAAGCTCAGATCGTGAAAAACCACCTTCAGGTCCTATCAGAATTGCCATTGGCTCAGTTCGGCCCGTAGCCTTTTGACCAGCTAAATATTCATTGATGGATATTCCACCACCAGTTTCATCACAATAGAGTAGCAGCCGATCTTCAGGCCAATCTTTCATAACTTCCGAGAGATTTACCGGCTCATCGACTTCCGGTACCGACAGGCGGCCACACTGTTCCGCAGCTTCCATTGCATTGGACTGAAGGCGTTGTGTATTCACCCGGGAGACATCCGTAAACTCTGTAAAAACTGGGATAAGCGCAGACACGCCAAGTTCTGTTGCTTTGGTCGCGACAAAATCTATCCGGGCGCGTTTGATCGGCGCAAAGATCAACCACAGATCAGGCTCAGTCCTTTGATCAGAAACTTGTTTCTCGAGGGTAATCGAGCAACGGCGACGGGTGATCTTATCAATTAACCCACGCCATTCACCATCCCGTCCGTTGAACAATTGAACGGGATCACCCAGACCCATTCTCAGGACGTTCATCAAATAATGGGCCTGAGCCTCCGATAAAGGGACCGATTGTTCGGAAGAGAACGAATGATCGACAAAAAGCCGGGTTACACGCATATCAATCAGAAAATCTATAATGACGGAATCTATAGAAATCGCCCAAATGCTTGAGACAATTTCATAACAGCGTTAGAGCTTACGGTATGGCAGAGCAAGCCCGAAATGAAATTGACACCACAGCGAGCGACATTCCCGTTAATAGCTGGGTTGACCGATTGATGCCACGCGCGTCGCACCCCTACATACGACTCGCCCGCTTCGACCGACCCATTGGCACATGGCTCTTACTGTTTCCATGTTGGTGGTCAATCGCCATGGCGTGGCCTAATTGGCAAACCACACTAGACGTATTTTATCTTTTTGCCGCCTTTGGAATTGGCGCCTTAGTCATGCGCGGTGCGGGCTGTACCTATAACGACATTGTTGATCATGACTTCGATGCCCAGGTTGCCCGGACAAAAAACCGCCCTTTGCCCAGCGGTCAGGTAACCGTCAAACAGGCTATCGGTTTTCTCGTCAAATTACTGGCAATCGGGTTCTGCATTCTGATCACGCTTAAGGCCTATGCTATTGCGGTCGGTGTCGCTTCCTTGGTTCTGGTGTTCACCTACCCTTTGATGAAACGCGTGACTTTCTGGCCACAGTTCTTTCTCGGACTAACATTCAACTGGGGAGCATTGCTTGGCTGGGCGGCGGTTCGGGGCGACCTCGCGGCGCCAGCGATTATTCTCTATACCGGCGGCATCTTTTGGACACTCGGTTACGACACGATCTACGCGCATCAGGACCGCCAGGACGACCCTCAAGCGGGGGTCAAATCAACGGCACGACGATTGGGTCTGGGTAGCAAACCCTGGCTTTATGCGTTCTATATCATCGCCACTGCCCTGTTCGCCTATGCAGGTCTCAAGGGCAACTTCACCTGGCCATATTTCGTAGGACTTGGGCTCGGCAGCACGCAACTGATCTGGCAAGTCTGGGATGTGGATATCAACGATCCAAAAGACTGCCTCGCCAAGTTCAGATCGAACCGGCTGTTCTCCTGGCTGTTTCTCGGCGGTATTCTCGCCGCCCAGATCACAACTCTGAGCTAGCTTTCAAGCCGCGACGGAAACGCATCAATACCGAGCTCACGCCGGAATTCGGCCGTCGGCTCAAGCCGAACGTCGTCAATCGGAATACCAATTGAATCCGCAATTCGGTCAATCGCATTGAACGTTGCCGCGATACCACAAGCGTCGACCAATCCGTCAGCACCCAGCGTCGCCGTCACCTCATTGCGAGCGTCTTGTAAACGTTGGGCATCATCACCAGCAATTGCTTCAGCAAAATTGACCAACATAGCACCGTTTGGCACGCCGCCATCGCCCTCTGCTTCACCCATTACGCTGCTTAAATCGATCTCGTCACCAGTCTGTTCGCTGCTCGCACGGAGCAGTGCCGTATGGCTGGTGGTTCAATAGGCGCACTGATTGATGGCCGATATTCGACCCGCGATCAGTTCGATTTGCGCCCGGGTAATCGCTCGGAACTTTGTCGCAAAATCTTTCATCTGTTCCGCGGACAGATATTGGTTCGAAACCAGATCAAAAAATCCATGGGCTTCAGCAGGGACGAGACTTAAGGCCCTGCGAATATTCGATACACCCGGCCCAAAGGTCTCGCGATCCCCGTCGCTGGCGTCGTCCGGCGCAATCCACGGCACCCAGGCATCTCCCTGTTTCGCTTCGGTGGGACGTACTTTCTTGGGATCACCATCGACCGGCATCGGAATTTCGCGGGACGGCATTCCTACTGCATAGGCGAACGTATCCAGGGAAATGGTCGTGCAGGCGACACCAACGGTTTCGACGTACTCCTCTTCACTCAACCCACTCTCAATTAGTTCGCGGGCCCAATTCCGTCTTAGCCGTGCCGAGTCCGTTGCCAACCGATGGATCAATTCGACTTGTGCTTCTGGCAAATCTGAAACCGTGTCATGGGTCCCTGTTACGTTGTAAGGCATAAGCGCGGCTTTACGCTCAACGCACAAACTACATTGTTTTGCGTTCCGCACTTCCTGGGCTATCGCGACCCGTGTTGCACCGGTTAGCCAAGTGCCTGGCGAGGCGAGGCGTTGCCAGGCGCGCTGATGCGCCTCAAGCAAATCCAAACGGATTGGCACGGGCGCATCTTCATAAGAAACAATCGTCATCCATTCCTCCATTCCTCCATTCTCGTGTAGGTGAATGACAAACAACCCTAAGCCTTATGTCAATCAACGCGTTCAGATCATCTCGGAATAGCAATGTCGGTATTTCGTGCTAAACAGTCTGCAACACGCCACTGATTGGACAAGAGAATGGACAAGCCAACTTCCGAGCGCATCGCGATTACCGAGAAAGACGCCGTCGCGATCATCACCCTGAACCGCCCTGACAAACTCAACGCTATCGATGATGCTATGCGAATAGACCTGATGGCCGCGGTTGATTGGGCGAGTCAGGAAGAAACTGTGCGCGCCATTGTTCTCACCGGCAACGGCAAAGCATTTTGTGCCGGCGGCGATATTGCTGCCATGCGTGAACGGCTCGAAGCGCCGATCGGTACCGTCGCGATGAATGGCTGGAAACGACAACGCCGTACCCATCATGCCGTGACCATGCTGCACGGTTTGGCTAAGCCAACCATCGCTGCCGTCAATGGGGCCGCCGCAGGGCTCGGCGCCGATCTCGCTTTATGTTGCGATTTTGTTATTGCCTCCGACAAAGCAATGTTCACCATGAGCTATCTCTTGCGCGGTTTGATTCCCGACGGCGGTGGCATGTATTTTCTGCCGCGACGCGTCGGCCTGGCACGCGCCAAAGAACTTATATTTTCGGGCCGCAGAGTCCCCGCCGAAGAAGCATTGAGCCTCGGGATGATCGAGGGTGTCACTAGCGCGGAGTCGCTTCTCGATGAAGCTATCGCAACCGCCGAGCGGATGACAGCCGGCTCGCCAAATTCACTGGCTCTCGCCAAATCGATTATGGATCAAAGTTTGGAATTATCGATCGAAGAGGTGTTTGCGCTGGGCTGTCAGGCGCAGGCAATTTGCTACACGACTGATGAGCATCGCAACGCCGTAACCGCCTTCCTCGATAAATCAAAAAAATAATCGTGGCGACTTCCCCTATCGAAAATCTGTTCAGACCTAAATCGATTGCCATCATTGGCGCGTCCGCCGATCCGGCAAAGACGGCTGGGCGGCCGCTACAATTTCTGCGCAAGCACGGTTTTTCAGGCGATATCTGGCCGGTCAATCCGCGAGCAGCGGACATTGATGGTGTGCCGTGTTTCGCGAGCATCGACGACCTTCCCGGCGTCCCCGATGTCGCGATGATTTTATTGGGACCAACGCATACCGAAGACGCCACCAGAAAATTATCAGCCCTCGGCACCAAGGCAGCGATAGTACTGGCGGGCGGCTATGGCGAGACCGGGCCCGCGGGAATCCAACGTCAGGCTGCTCTTTCTGAAGCAGCGGGTTCAATGCGCATCCTCGGCCCCAACACGATTGGGCTTTTAAATTTACAGGATCGGACCACCTTGTCAGCATCCGGTGCCCTCGACACAGAACACCTCACCGCCGGCAAGATTGGCGTCATCTCACAATCTGGTGGCATTCTTGGTTCGCTCCTATCGCGTGCCGCCGCCAAAGGCATCGGCCTTTCCCACCTCGCCGCAACCGGTAACGAAGGTGATCTTGAGGTTTGCGACATCCTGGAATGGATGATTGGGGAAAAAAATACCTCTGTCATCACCCTCTATCTCGAAGGGCTTCGAGACACAAAACGCTTCAGCAAACTGGCCACAATAGCAAAACGCACGGGGAAACAACTGGTCGTATACAAGGTCGGACGATCTGAAGCTGGAGCCCTAGCCTCTGCGTCCCATACCGGGGCCATGGCCGGGGATGATCGGCTCTATGATGGGTTGTTTGCAAAATCCGGGGTCATTCGGGCGGATCGCTTCGATGATCTACTTGATATCGCTATGGCGCTCAGCATGGGCAAGAAGCCCAGAGGGCGACGGGTCGGAATTCTTACCTCGACCGGCGGCGCAGGCGGGCTCGTTGCCGATCAATGTGGGTTGGTGGGTTTCACCACACCAGCGCCAAGCCGAAAAACCGCCGCCCAGCTAGCGTCATTATTTAGCCATGTCGGATTTACCGCCGACCGCAATCCCATCGATCTAACACTCGCCGGATTAACCCCAGAGATTGTTGGTGGATCGATCTCCGCCCTACTCGACGCGAAAGAATATGACGTCGTCATTCCCATCGTTGGGTCATCTGGCGTCGGACGACCGGAGCTTGTTGCTGACCCGGTTATCAAAGCCGTAAAAAACACATCAAAGCCATTGATCGTTTATTGCAGCCCAGATGCACCCGCGATCCTGCACCGCCTCAACAGCGCCGGTGTCCCTACCTACGCCGCACCAGAATCCTGTGGCGATGCGTTAAAAGCACTCGTGAAAATTTAAAGCGACAGCAAAGATTCGCGCGGATATCCGATCTCAATCGCGTCGGCGCGCATAGCGGCAACCCGTCCCACCCGTACGACATTATCGGCGATGTGGTCAGAGACAAATTGATCCAGGTCAGTTCCTACCGCCAGTCGATCCCGTAAAAATTCCTGTGCCTCACTTTGGGTTGCAGACGCAAACTTTCGGTTTGTCGCCGAAATTTCGGCCAAGCTTAAACAGCTACCGTTGTGATTGTAGCAACCGACTTTTGCGGTATAGGCAAAGACCTCTTGCGGGGCTTGTCCATGATCAGTCTCTAACCAAACATCCGTCAAACGATCATAGCTGTAATTGCCTTCTGTCGCATGCATGCGGTCAAGCTGCGTCGCCGTAAACCAGGCGACAAATACTGAAACCGTTGTCCCGGGTGAATTCTGGAAAGTGGCCGGCATCGAGCCATACCCTGCCAGATGCGCCGCATAGACCACATCAAAATCATTCAGACGCCCTCGTATTACGGGAATCGGGCCGATCTCTGGTAGGTCTGCGTATTTCCGAGCGAGCTGCTCCGGAGACTGATTGGAGCCTGCCGCCAAGACCGGCGTCCGCCCTCCAACGTCAAAATCGTCACTGTCCAACGCTGACCATTGACCGGCCTCAAACACATAAGAATGGTCAGGCGCTGGAAAGGGGTATGCCTTGGCATGCACTACCGGATCGGTCAAAACCAACCTCCAATTTGTTGTACATCCTCTACGACAGGTTTGATCCGTTGGCAATTCTCTGGCGTATAACAGCAATGGGTTTGCCAAATCCCCCCAACAACGTGCTAAACAGTTGCGCGCCCGTATGTTTTTCGGGTTACGAGAGTGGAAAAACGATGGCATTTGCTAGCCTGCGCGATTTTATCGAACAGCTCGAACGAGACGGACAGTTAAGCCGTGTCACCAAGCCGGTCTCGACGGCGCTCGAAATGACGGAAATCCAAACCCGCCTTCTCGCTGAGGGTGGCCCCGCCGTGCTATTTGAAAATCCGCTGCGTGCCGATGGCACACCCAGCGATATACCGGTGCTGGTCAATTTGTTTGGCACCGTGGACCGTGTTGCCGCGGGCATGGCCCGTAAACCTGAAGAGCTTCGCAAATTTGGCGAACAACTCGCTTTCCTTCGCCAGCCGGAACCACCGGGAGGCTGGCGTGAAGCATTGCAAATGCTGCCGATGGTGAAATCCGTTTTCGCGATGAAACCCAAGACGGTATCTAATGCACCTTGTCAGGAAGTTGTCCTAACCGGCGACGACATTGACCTCTCTCAGCTGCCGATCCAAAGCTGCTGGCCGGATGAACCGGCCCCTCTGATTACCTGGCCCCTGGTCGTTACTGATGGTCCTGCCGGCACCAATCTCGGCATCTATCGGATGCAGGTCACCGGGCGCAATACGACGCTGATGCGCTGGCTAAAACATCGTGGCGGCGCGCAAGCGCATGCCACGGCGAACGGCGATTCTATTCCTGCAGCCGTGGTGATAGGCGCTGATCCGGCAACGGTAATCGCCGCCGTCGCGCCAGTGCCAGAGTCCGTCTCGGAATATCAATTCGCTGGTCTTTTACGGGACAAAAAAGTTGAGCTTGTCGACTGCAAAACGGTGCCGCTGAAAGTTCCTGCCAATGCGGAGATCGTGCTCGAAGGACATGTGTCGCGAACCCTCTATGAAGGCGAGGGCCCTTACGGCGATCACACCGGTTATTATAACGCTGTTGAGGACTTTCCAGTTTTCACCGTCACTGCCATTACCATGCGGCGTGATCCAATCTATCTATCGACCTTTACCGGTCGTCCTCCAGACGAGCCATCCGTTCTCGGCGAGGCGCTCAATGACGTTTTTGTTCCCTTACTAACCCAGCAATTTCCCGAGGTCAGCGACTTCTGGTTGCCACCGGAAGCGTGCTCCTACAGGGTCGCCGTCTTCTCAATTCGCAAGGGTTATCCTGGCCATGCCAAGCGCGTCATGATGGGCGTCTGGTCATATCTTCGCCAATTTATGTATACAAAGTTCGTAATCGTCGTGGATGACGATATAGATGCACGGAACTGGAAAGATGTAATCTGGGCGATATCAACCAATGTTGACCCTGCGCGCGACTGCACCTTCGTGGAAAATACGCCAATTGATTATCTCGACTTTGCATCACCCGAGTCAGGGCTGGGCTCAAAAGTTGGAATTGATGCCACAGCAAAGCTGCCGCCTGAAACAAAGCGCCCCTGGGCCCGCAAGATTCGCATGAGCGAAGATATAATCAACAAAGTAACCCGCGACTGGCAGGACTATGGCCTGCCTGGTTCCGGTGACCCGACCTGGAAAAGGAATTCTGATGACTGAACAGGTAAACCAGCTCGACCTCCTGTCGAGATTGCTGGAAATGGCCCAAAAAGAGGGTGCTGAGAGCGCCGATGCCGTCGTGTTTGATGCCACCTCGATTGAAGTGGCTCAACGGCTTGGGGCGCCTGAAAAACTGGAACGCGCAGAATCTGCTGATATGGGCCTGCGGGTATTTATTGGCAAACAACAGGCCATTGTTTCCTCGACCGACCATTCGGACGGCGCGTTGCGGGAAATGGCTGAACGTGCGGTTGCCATGGCCAAGGTCGCCCCCGAAGATCCCTGGTGTGGCATCGCCGATCCAGACCAGATCGCGACAACCATTGCCGAGATGGATAGCTATGACCCCGTCGAACCAGAGACCCAGAGCCTCATTGATATGGCGACTGAGGCAGAAGATGCTGCCCGTGCCGTCAAAGGCGTCACCAACTCCGAAGGCGCAGAAGCGGGATATAGCAGAGCGCGCATCGCGCTCGCAGCGACAAATGGTTTCGCACAAGACTACGCTGTCACCAGCCACAGCTTTTCAGCATCCGTCATCGCCGGTGAAGGCACCACGATGGAGCGTGATTACGATTTTACAACGGCTGTCTATGCCGAAGATCTGAAATCCCCCACTGAAGTCGGAAGGAGCGCTGGCGAACGTGCGGTCGCCCGCATCAATCCCCAGAAGAAAAAGACGTCGCAAGTGCCTGTTGTTTATGACTGGCGCGCATCATCGAGCCTCCTGCGTCATCTAACAGGCGCCATCAATGGAGCCGGGATCGCACGCGGCACCTCTTTCCTAAAGGAAATGATGGGTGAACAGATCTTCAGCGATAACATCACCATACATGACGACCCGCATCGTCGGCGTGGTCTGAGCTCCAAACCCTTCGACGGTGAAGGAATTGCGACATTGCGCAAGAAAATCATTGAGAATGGCAAGCTGACAACCTGGCTTCTCGACCTAGCCTCCTCAAGACAGCTTGGCCTACCGACGACCGGCAACGCCGCCCGCGGCACTGGCGGCCCGCCGAGCCCATCCTCAACCAATGTGTATTTGGAAGCCGGTGAACTGTCAGTTGCAGACCTCATCTCAGACATCAAGGAAGGCTTTCTGGTCAACGAACTGATTGGCATGGGCGTCAACGGTGTAACGGGTGATTACAGCCGAGGCGCCAGCGGGTTTTGGATCGAAAACGGCGAAATTACTTATCCAGTCAGTGAGATGACGATAGCCGGCAACCTCAAGGAGATGTTCGCCGGATTAACCCCGGCAAATGATCTCGAGTTCCGATATGGTACCGACGCACCAACTGTCAGGATCGACGGGATGACGGTTGCCGGTCTCTAATTATTGATGGCGGGCATAGCTCAATAGGCTTTGCACGCATTTAATTGGCGGGATTCAGGGCACATGCTATGATTCCGCGCCTAAATTGCGAGCGCATGAACAGTCCAGACACCCAGATCGTGGCAACACAACATAATCCAGCCACCACACAATCACTCGTCTCTCGGCTCGTGCGAGAATATGTGCGCCCCCACCGCGGCCGATTGAGTCTTGCTGTCTTGTGTATGGCTGTTGTCGCGGGGACGACGGCAGCGAACGCGTATCTGATGAAACCCGTCTTCGATGACGTGTTTATCCTCAAAGATGAGAAGATGCTGCTGATCATCCCGATAGCGATATTATTTATCGCCGTCATCAAGGGCGCCGCGACTTACGGGCAGGCTGTGCTGATGAGCTATATCGGCCAAAAGATCGTCGCGACCATTCAGAACGGGATGTTTTCACACCTTATGTGGGCAGACATCGCCTACTTCCAAAAAACCGCCACCGGCAAGCTGATCTCGCGGTTTAACAATGACGCCAATATGCTGCGCGCAGCGGTTTCAAATGTCCTCGTGGGGATCGCGAAAGATACCCTAACCCTGATCTTTTTGGTGGCATTGCTGTTCTATCATGACTGGGCGCTGGCCCTCATTGCCTTCGTGGTTTTTCCAACCGCTGTCTATCCCATCGTCAGGATCGGCCAGCGAATGCGTAAGGTGTCAGACAACACCCAGGTCCAGATGGGCGAACTGACCACGATCCTGGATGAAACCTTCCGCGGTGCCCGCCATGTGCGTGCCTATGGCATGGAAAAATATGAAATTGACCGGGCGGGGCGCATCATTGAAACAATTTTCCAACTGGTTCAGAAAGCAGCTCGCGTCCGCTCTGCAACTCACCCAATCATGGAGTCGCTCGGGGGCGTAGCGATCGCGGTTATCATTTTCTATGGCGGCAGCCAGGTCGTTGCCGGCGCCACTACGCCAGGCACCTTTGCTTCCTTTATCTCCGCTCTGTTAATGGCCTACCCAGCAATGAAGAATCTCGCCAACCTCAATGCAAATCTTCAAGAAGGGCTCGCAGCTGCGCAGCGTATCTTCACCTTGATTGATGCCGCCCCAACGATCCAGGACAAGCCGGACGCTAAACAGCTCGAAGCTGCAAGAGGAGACGTTAAGTTTGAAAATGTGCGGTTCGGCTATGAGAAAAATCGCGCAGCGCTCTCAGGTATCAATCTGGATATTCCTGCCGGTAGCACCGTCGCGCTGGTCGGACCCTCTGGAGCTGGCAAATCAACCGTCTTAAACCTTATCCCGCGCTTCTATGACAGCGACGACGGTCAGGTCCTAATCGATGGCAAAAATTTACGCGACGTCACCGTTGCTTCGCTCCGCGCCAATATTGCTTTGGTGTCACAAGACATCACCCTGTTTGACGACACGGTCCGCAGCAATATCGCCTACGGCAAGCTGGACGCCTCGGATGACGAGATCATCGCTGCCGCGACCGCAGCAGAAGCTCATGAATTTATCAGCGGCCTTACATCTGGCTATGAAACCCATGTCGGTGGGCGCGGGTTAAAACTGTCCGGTGGACAGCGCCAGCGTATCGCCATCGCACGTGCGATGCTGAAGAACGCCCCTATTCTGCTTCTCGATGAAGCGACATCTGCCCTAGACACCGAAACCGAACGCCAGGTCCAATCTGCATTGGAGACCCTAACAGAGGGACGTACCACGATTGTGATCGCACACCGGCTTTCAACAGTTATGGCAGCCGACAATATTTATGTGATGGATAACGGGCAGATCGTAGAACAAGGAACCCACGCCGAGCTTCTCGCGAAAGACGGCGCCTATGCCCGCCTCTATGCTGTCCAGTTTGCCGAACAGGCCGAAGGGGTCAAACCGGCAGAGGTCACTGCCTAAGCAATGGCGGCATTCAAAAATATGATGCGGCGACCCGGCCCACGCGCTGCGGCGTGCTGGTTAGCCGCCAATTACATTCGTTTGATCAAAGTTACTGGACGGTGGCGTTTTGAAGGAACTGAAATTCCGCAGAAGCTGATCGACGAGAACAAACCATTTCTCGTAGCGTTTTGGCACGGACGACTTTTGATGATGTCGTTAGCTTGGCCCTACGCCCCACCATTCAAGATGGTTATTTCGCACCACCCGGATGGGGAATTAATCGCGCGGACGATCAAAGTTCTTGGATTTGACTCCATCGGCGGCTCATCCTCTCGTGGCGGCGTTAGTGCCGTGCGTTCAATGTTGAGATCCCTCCGATCGGGCGAACATGTCGGCGTCACACCTGATGGCCCACGCGGACCCAGGATGCACGCAGCCGAAGGCGTGGTATTTGCGGCGCGCCATGCCGGCGTCCCGATATTGCCGCTGACCTACGCGGCGAAGGGCAGCAAAATACTCTCGAGCTGGGACCGATTTCTAATTCCCTTGCCTTTTTGCCGGGGAATCATGAAATGGGGCAATCCCATCGAAATTGCCACTGACGCTGATGACCAGGAAGTCGCTCGTGTCACCGTAGCGCTGGAAGATGAACTAAACCAAATCACGCGCGACCTGGACACCGAGTTAGGACTGATCGTTATTGAGCCCGCTCCAAAAGCAGCAGAGTCGCCATCATGATTTTGTCTGTTTATCGTGGCCTTTCATATGCGGCAGCCCCTATCCTCCGGCGTTTTCTCGAACGGCGAATACAGCGAGGCAAAGAAGACCCCAACCGCTTTGGCGAACGGTTTGGCCGTCCCAGCAAAAAACGGCCGGCGGGTGCTGTCATATGGCTTCATGCAGCGAGCGTTGGCGAAGCAATCTCAATTCTATCGCTGATCAATCGACTTGATCGCGACTACCCAAGCCACGCGGTTTTGGTTACCACCGGAACGGTAACATCGGCGGCGATTATGGCAGAAAGACTGCCTACGCAAGTCATTCATCAATTCATCCCCGTTGATCAGCCGGTTTGGATTCAACAATTTCTTGACCACTGGAAACCCGATATCGCTCTTTGGGTTGAGTCCGAATTTTGGCCAAATCTATTAACCGCCATAAAGGCGCGTCAGATTCCACTGATACTGATTAATGCTCGTGTATCTCCGGACTCGTTTCGCGGCTGGCAACGTGTACCGCGAACCATCGCGCACTTGTTGAGCTGTTTTTCCCTGTGTCTCGCGCAGAGCACGCAGGATGCGGAGAAGCTTGCGGCACTCGGTGCCAAGAACGTCCACACGCCAGGAAATCTAAAGTTTGCGGCCGACCCGCTACCAGTCGATGACAAGGCCCTTTCGGCGCTTTGGAATGAAATCAGCACGCGGCCAGTCTGGATCGCGGCCAGCACCCATGAAGGAGAAGAAGAAGCGGTCGCCGCTGCCCACCGCATCGTGGCTGACAATCATCCTGACCTGCTAACGATCATTATTCCAAGACACCCAGCACGAGGTCCGGAAATAGCAGGGAGCCTTGCAAACCAAGGGCTTACTGTCGCGAGAAGGTCTGAAAGTGCTTCGCTACTGCCCGAAACAGAAATTTACATCGCAGACACGGTGGGCGAGCTTGGTTTGTTTTATCGGCTGGCTCCTATCGCCTTTATCGGTGGCACATTGGTTCCACATGGCGGGCAGAACATGCTGGAAGCCGCCAAGTTGGAATGCGCCATTATTCACGGTCCCTCTATGACTAATTTTGCAGCAATTACGTCTGAATTTTCAGCTGCAGGGGGATCGACTGTTATCCAAAGCGAAACGGAACTCGCAGATGCTGTGTTGAGTTTGCTTTCGGATGATACCAGCAGAACAGATCAAATCGCTGCAGCTCACAATATTGCAGAGGCCAAAACTGGAATTCTCGACGCCGTGTTGGCGCAGTTAGGGCCTTACTTAATAGCGCTTGCGACACCGGCGTCCTCGCGGCCCAAGGCAAAGCAAAATGCGGGCGCCTGAATTTTGGCATGTGCCCAGCAAAACGGGCAGAATTTTATCTCCGCTATCACTGCTATGGCGTTCGGGGACCGCCTTACGAGACCTGACAACGGGAAAACCCTGGGCGGCTTCTATTCCCATAGTCTGCATTGGCAACCTCACTGCGGGTGGTGCAGGAAAAACACCGTTGGCCATCGACCTCGCCCGCGCACTACTTGCAAATAGACAAAATCCGCATCTTCTCAGTCGCGGATACGGCAGTTCCCTATCAGGACCGATTCTCGTCGACCCTAAAATTCACGATGCGAGCGACGTTGGTGACGAGCCGCTATTGCTGGCGGAAGCGGCACCAACATGGATCTCGCGTGATCGCGTCGCCGGAGCAAAGCAAGCCATAGAAAACGGTGCCAACCTCATCATAATGGATGATGGGTTCCAGAACCCCACCTTGGCAAAATCCTTTTCAATCTTAGCAATCGATGGCGGGTACGGATTTGGCAATGGTCGTGTCATTCCCGCTGGCCCGTTACGCGAAACAGTTACCTCTGGTCTTGCTCGAAGCGACGCGGCAGTCATCATCGGAGAAGACATCTACGACATTGCGAAAACGATTGGTGATGCCTGCCCAGTTTTTCGAGCGCGGATCGTCGCTATCCCCGACCCAGACCTTACCGATAAAAAGGTTTTTGCTTTTGCAGGCATTGCGCGGCCATCAAAATTCTACGCGACTCTCCAAGAAATGAATTGCGATATTGTCGGATCGCGAAACTTTCCCGATCACCACAAATTTGACGCCGAGGAGGTTATCAAGATATGTGACCATGCCTCACAGCTTGGCGCGATCCCGGTTACAACGGAGAAAGACTACGTGCGTCTACCAGAAGAAGCCCACGCTCTGATTAAATCAGTCCACATTTCCTTGGAATGGGAAGAAGCGAATGCCCACGAGCGTCTTCTCGAAAAGGTACTCGTCAATGGCTAAGCGAAGTCCTGCTCAGAGGCGGTTTTATCGGGCCGTAGGCTATCCTCTGGAGGCTCTGGGAGTGGCGGTGGTTTACGGTTTTTTCTCGCTCCTGCCAATGGATACCGCATCAGCGGTTGGTGCTTGGATTGGGCGCACGCTTGGACCTCGACTGGGATATCAGAAACGGGCGACCGCCAGTTTAAAACGGGCGTTCCCCGATTACAGCGATGGCAAGATACGGACCATAACCCGCGATATGTGGGATAATCTCGGACGGGTCCTCGCTGAGCTGCCGCATATGGGAAAGATTGTTGACCACCGGGTAACAATTGTTGGCGAAGAATATATTTCTGACATTCGCGAAGACGGGATCCCCTGTATTTTTTTCTCTGGTCATTTTGCCAATTGGGAGCTTTTTGGTCTCACAGCGCGACAGGTTGGGTTTCCCCTCGTTCAGGTATACCGGGCAGCCAACAATCACTTTGTTGACGCGATGCTGCGGAATATCCGAAAACTCGAAGATGAGGATCTTATTCCGAAAGGCCCCAAAGGCGCCCGTAGCGCCGTCATGGCGATCAGGAAGAAACGCAAACTCGGATTTCTGGTCGATCAGAAAATGAACGACGGGATTCCGGTAGAACTGTTCGGTCGCGATGCCATGACAGCTCCGGCGATCGCCGAACTCGCATTGCGCTATGACTGCCCCGTCATCCCGGTCTGTATGGAACGGCTTGATGGTTGCAATTTCCAGCTGAACATCTACCCCCACCTAGAGCGACCAGCGGAGAACGATGTGCCGACCATGATGCGCTCAGTGAACAAACGTTATGAAGAATGGATCACTGACAGGCCCGGCCAGTGGCTTTGCTGGCTGCACCGGCGGTGGCCAGAAGACTAGTCTAGCGCTGCTTCTTTAAGGCATCAGGCATAGGCCCAACCAGCAGAGCCGGATCTAGACGCATATTCTTCCAGGTTAATCCCCAATGCAGATGCGGTCCCGTTGCACGTCCTGTTTTACCTATACGTCCGATGAGCTGACCTTTGCGCACGCGCTGACCCTTCTTCACAAGCACCTCGCTAAGATGGATATAGATCGTGCCAACACCAATGCCATGATCGATCTGGATCGTCTTGCCGGTAAAGAACATGGCTTCGTGAGTCAGTGAAACAACCCCATCAGAGGCGGCAACAACCGGGCTCCCGGTCGGCGCTGCAACATCAACACCGAGGTGTGGGGCACGCGGCTTGCCGTTAAGAATGCGCTGGCTACCATAAACCCCGGAAATACGGCCATGTGCAGGCCACATGAAGCCCTTCTGAAAATCCGCAATCTTCGTCATCCGCTGTCGCGCGTCATTGAGCAGCTTTCGCTCCCGCGCAATGCGTTTGTAATCTCGCGTTTTTGGCGTGACCTTGCGCTTGGGCAAACCATCTATGCGCTGAATTCGGTAATTCCTTTTCCGAACTTTCAGCCTTTTTTGTTCAATTCGTCCATCCTTGTGCCGCACCGTAACCAGCGCTTTCGAGTCGGCGTTACGCGACAATCCGAAAACAAAACTGCCATTTGGCAGTGCCAGAATTGGAACGCCGTCTAGGGTTACCGAACTACCAGGTACTGTTGTTCCCGTAATCAACGCGCCTTGGGTAAAGGGTCCTTTTAACTCCAGCGCCGCCGTCTGTCCGCCAACAAGCAAGGCTAATGCAAGAAAAACCACCCGAATCACAGGAGCGATCCCTGACTATCATCCGGTGAGCTAGATTTCCTTTGGGCCGCTTTCTTAGCAGGGGTCTTCTTAGCTTTGACAGGCGCTTTCGCGGACTTCTGCTTACTAGGGTCACCGTCATCAAAAATCGCACCACGCGACCCATCAGCGAACTCAATTTCTATCGCACCACCTGGAACACCATCAGCCGCTTGCATCACGGGCCTGCCGTCATCATCCCTCACCAAGGCGAAACCACGCTCGAGAACGCCTTTATAGGAAAGACTCTCCAACAGCTGACCCTGTCCTGCCAGTCTGTCCTGGCCCGATTTAAATATTCGTGTCATTGCATTGGGTAATCGATCTGATGCTTCCAGCCCTGCAAATCTCGTTTCGCTGTTTTGCAAATTCGACATTATAGCCAAATCAAATCGTTCGGTTGTTTGCGACAGTCTTTCGCCCGCTGCCGTCATAACCTCCCGCGGATGTCGCAACCGTGCACCAACCCCTGCAACACGTTCCTGGTGCTGTTCCAACCGATTGGCAATCGACAATTTAAGTCTGTCTGTTTCGCTATCGAGGCGTTGAGCCGCCTCTTCAAGCAAATGATCAGGTTGGGGCAAGCCCCTTGCCAACCCCTCTAGCTGCAACCTTTGATCTTCCCAGCAACGTTCGAGCCCAGCGACTAACCGCCGCTGGCTGTCGAGTAGTTGGGCTTCCAAATCTGCGCGTACCGGAACCGCCATTTCTGCTGCTGCCGTCGGTGTCGGTGCTCGGACATCAGATGCAAAATCGATTAGCGTCGTATCGGTTTCATGACCAACTGCGGAGATAAGCGGTATGTCACTTTCTGCCGCCGCCCGGACGACAACTACTTCGTTAAAAGCCCACAGGTCTTCAAGACTCCCGCCACCTCGCGCCACGATTAGCAAATCTGGCCGGGGCACGACGCCCTCCGGCTCACAACCATTAAAACCAGTTATAGCGTCAGCGACCTGCTCTGCCGCACCATCACCCTGAACAATCACTGGCCATAGCAGAACATGGCGGGGAAACCGGTCTGACAGGCGATGTAGGATATCGCGAATTACCGCACCTGTCGGTGAAGTGATAACACCAATAATTTCCGGTAAAAATGGAAGGTCTTGTTTTCGGTCAGGATCAAACAGGCCTTCAGCCGTTAGTTTCTTGCGACGGTCTTCCAGCAACTTCAAAAGCGCGCCTTCACCCGCAAGCTCAACAGCTTCGACAACAATTTGGTATTTGGAGCTGCGGGGATATGACGAAATCCGTCCGGTGCAGATGACCTCCATCCCTTCTTCAAGGGTGATACCCAGCTTGCCCACAGCCCCGCGCCAGCAGACACCATCCATCGCGGCATCTTCGTCTTTTAGCGTGAAGTAAAGATGGCCCGATCCATGATAGTTGGGACGCGAGATCTCGCCCCGCACCCGAACGCGGCCAAATGCGCCTTCCAACGTCCGTTTAACGGCACCAGATATCTCACCGACCGAGAATTCATTGATATTGTGCTCCAGCCCTGTAGCCGAGGGAGCATCAGAATCAAAAAGTGAGTTGTTGTCAGTCATGGCGACTCACATTCTATGCTAAACGAGAAGGGCCATACCAGCGGCGTGAAGCGCTCAATGAAATGTACAAAGGGAGATAGGCAGTGAAGGTCTTGGTGGTAGGCGGTGGTGGCCGCGAACATGCGTTGTGCTGGGCGATAGCAGGCTCTCCGCTGGTTACCAGACTGTGCTGCGCCCCGGGTAATGCCGGAATCGCGCAAGATGCCGAATGCATTGATATTGCCGCTGACAACATCGATGGGATTATCCGATTCGTTCAGGACAACGGAATTGAGTTTGTGGTGATTGGTCCCGAAGCCCCGCTTGTCGCCGGTCTTGCCGATAAGCTACTGGATATCGGCATTAAATCCTTTGGGCCGAGCGCTGCTGCGGCAGTGATGGAAGGCTCTAAAGGTTTCATGAAGGATTTCTGCGCCCGGCACGACATCCCAACCGCAGCCTACGGTCGGTTTAGCGACATTGCGGCGGCCAAAGCTTTTATTGCCGAACAAGGCGCACCAATCGTCGTGAAAGCCGACGGTCTCGCCGCGGGCAAGGGCGTGATCATTGCCGAGACCATCGAACAGGCAAATGCCGCGGTCAACGATATGCTCGAGGGCGGCGCGTTTGGCGATGCGGGCGCTGAAGTCGTCATCGAAGAGTTTCTAGGTGGAGAGGAAGCCAGCTTCTTTGTGCTGTGTGATGGCGAGACGGCCCTGCCGCTTGCCTCTGCACAAGACCACAAACGCGTCGGCGATGGTGATACTGGTCCCAACACGGGCGGCATGGGAGCGTATTCCCCCGCCCCAATCGTCACCGAAGCCATGGTCGAGACCATTATGGAAACCATCATCGAGCCAACGATGGCGGGGATGAAGGCTGAGGGCAAACCCTATAAAGGTGTACTCTATGCCGGACTGATGATCGAAGACAGACAACCCAAATTGCTCGAATATAATGTCCGGTTTGGTGACCCGGAATGCCAGGTTCTGATGATGCGCCTGATGTCAGATTTACTCCCGGCGCTTATCGCCTCAGCCGATGGTGTACTCAAGGATTTCGATTTGCGCTGGTACGACGAGACAGCGCTCACCGTCGTAATGGCGGCCAATGGCTACCCCGGGGCCTATGACAAAGGCAGCGTTATCAAAGGGCTCGACAAGGCCAGCGAAGACCGTGACATCACGATTTTCCATGCCGGTACGGCGTTTAACGAAAACAACGAGGTCTGTGCGACGGGTGGCAGGGTCATCGCAGTTACGGCGCTCGGCGACACCGTCGCCGAAGCACAGGCCAGCGCTTATAAAGCGGTTGATACTATCGACTGGCCAGGTGGTTTCTGCCGCCGTGATATTGGCTGGCGCGCGGTAGAACGGGAAGCAAAATCGTTTCGGGAAGAAAATTAATGGAAATTCGATTGGACGGACGGTCTGCTCTAATCACTGGCGGCAGCGAAGGGCTCGGTAAGGGCATGGCCCTTAAGTTCGCCGAGGCTGGCGCCGATGTTGCGATTCTCGCCCGGCGGCAGGAGGCGCTAGATGCAGCGGCAGCCGAAATTGAGTCTATCGGGTCTGGCAAAGTCGAAGCAATATCCTGCGACCTACTTAATGCGGATGCTACTAATGAAGCATTTGCAGCGGCAGAGGACGCCTTGGGAAAGATAGATGTACTGGTGAACAACGCCGGAACGTCCAAAGCTGGGCCGTTTCTAAAAATCACCGATCAAGAATGGCACGACGATTTTGAACTCAAGCTGTTTGCCGCTGTTCGTTTGTGTCGTCTCGCCCTCCCTGCCATGCAATCCCGTAAATGGGGGCGTATCATCAACGTATTGAATATTGGCTCGAAGGCACCGGGTGCGAACGGCGCCCCTACAGCGGTCGCCCGGGCGGCAGGGCTGTCGCTCACCAAGGTGCTCGCCAATACCGGAGCACCGGATAATGTCCTCGTCAACGCCCTGCTGGTTGGATTTATCAAATCCGGCCAGTGGGAACGGCTCTATGCTGAAAAACAGCCTAATCAGGAAATGACGACTTTCTGCAGGATATGGTCGACGCACGACAAATCCCGTTGGGCCGTATTGGAGAAACGGACGAGTTTGCAAGCACTGCCCTGTTCCTAGCATCTGAGGCTGGCGGCTATATCACGGGCACCGCGATTAATGTCGACGGTGGGCGCTCTCCTGTCGTTTAGTTGTCGTAATACTTCTCTGGCTCCACCAACTCGTTTTCAACGAGACCGCGAAGCGCCGCTTCTGCCATCGCGACACGGGTTTCTTCCGTGCTGGCACCGATATGCGGCGTGGCGAGGAAGTTTGGCAGGTTGAGTAGCCGATCATTTTCGGCAGGCTCGACAGCAAACACATCGAAACACGCGGCGCGTAAGGACTCGCCCTCAAGACGATCCGCCAAGGCGTCTTCGTCGACGATCTCACCACGGCAGGTATTGATGAGAACAGCTTCGGGACGCATCCGTTCCAAAACCTCCCGGCTATACAGTCCGCGGGTCGATTGAGTCTTCGGCAAATGCAAGGTGAGAACTTGTGATCTTTCCAGCAATTCATCAAACGATACCGCCGTTACGCCATGTTCGGCATAGAATTCAGGCCAATCTTTTAGATCGCAGGAGAGAACTTCACAGTTAAACGGCTTTAGCAGGCGCACAACCTCCTTGCCGATATTGCCGCAGCCGTGGATACCCACTGTGCGCCCGGTTAAGAGCTCACCATTGCGATAACGCGGACGTTCTCCGCTACGCATCGACTGGTTCAGCGGTGTAATCCAGCGCAAAGCGTTGATCATGAAGCTCAACGTCAGCTCCGCGACCGACAATTTGTTTACACCGAAAGTATACCCAAAGCGAATACCGTGGGCTTTCAGCGCATCAAAATCGATGGTTTCGCAGCCAGCGCCGAACTTGGCGACAATTTTAAGCTCCGGCAAAGCGTTCAGAACGCGATCCGTCAACGGCTCGAATCCGACGATGGCCGCATCGCAACCGCTCAAATACTCAATCAATCGGTCTTCATCGGTAATGCGTTCGTCATCTACCAGACGGGCATCGGGATAAGCATCAGAAATAATCTTCCGCATCACTGGATGAGAGCATGGTGTCGCGGCTGATACGCCGAGTTGCTTGATCACTGTACAAACCTCTCCAAATGCACAAACTATAGTCTATCCCGCAGATTAGGCCGTCTCACGACAGTCTTCAACGGCACCACAATTGACAGGCTCCTTACCCCGGCTATAGTCGCGGCGATTTCAACACAACCTAAGTGCCGCAAACGATGTCACCGCTAGAACGCTTTAAAGATTTTAACATCGCCTATCAGGGTATGTTTTACCCGATGGAAACTGATCATATGGGCCACGCCAATGTGCGTTATTACAGCCGCGCTTTTAACGAAGCGGCCTATTTCACCTTCACGACGGCAGATATAACGCCAGGCTATATGCGAGAGAATGATCGCGGCATGGCGGCAGTGACGGAAAATTTTGAATATAAACGCGAGATCATGCCGGGTGACCTTATTCAGATCCGGACATGCTTTATAAATTTCACCCCCAAGAGCCTGCATGTCTGGGGCGTAATGATCGATTCCAGCACTGACGAGATTTGCGCGATCAACGATCAGGTTTGTGTTTCACTAGACACCGTTGCGCGGAAGTCTACGCCGTGGCCGGACGCCATCTTCGACAAGGGCAAAAGCCTGGTAAAGGAGCGACCCGTTATTTAGCCGCTCCCTACCTGAACTTTTACTCGGCTGCGCCAGATTCAGCTGCAGACTTATCCTTGGGGTTAGCGAGATAATCTTTCGTAGACCAGATGACACCAATCGCTAAACCGACACCGTTAATCAGCAGACCATTTGCAATCGCATCTGCTGGCAGCAGGAGCAAGATACCCGCTACGAACAGTAACACTCTGCCCAAGGTGCTCTGCGGTCCAAACATATAGCCAATCAGGCCGCAGGAACCAAACCACACCCCTATAAAGGCCGTGACGGCGCCGGTGAATATATCTATCGGCGCCCCTTGCCAAAGTAAGGAAGGCGATAGAACGAAAATAAACGGTACAACATAGGCAATCCAACCAAGTCGTACCGCTGTCGCCCCCGTCTCCATCGGTTTTGCCCCCGACAAGTTCGCCGCCGCAAAGGCGGCTATCGCCACGGGCGGGGTAATCATCGACATCAAGCCGAAATACAGCACAAACATGTGGGCGGAAATCGGATGAATACCGAGCTTAATCAGTGAGGGTGCGATCATCGTCGCCAGCAGTAAATAGATTGCCGACGTTGGCATCCCCATCCCGAGCAGGATGGAAACAATCGCTGTCAGGATCAGCAACAGGAACAAGCTGTCTTCACCGACGGCAGCGAGCAGCAATGTCAAAGACTGACCAAGACCTGTCCGGTCCAGAATAGAAATAATGATACCGGCCATGGCGCCAATGGCAATAATATCAGCTGAGGACCGACCACTCGCTGCCACAGAATCCCACAATTGCGTCGGGCTAATCCGTTTGCCTTTATAGCCGAAGACAATACTGACCACGGCAACCGAAATCGCAGCCCAGAAGGCAGATTCTTGTGGTGGCAAGTTTAGAGAAAACAGCGTGTAAACAAGGATGACGTAAGGCAGTAAGAAGAACCAACCCTCCTTCATAACCCTACCAATCAACGGTATGCGATCTTTTGGAAGCGGTGCAATCTTGTTCTTCGCGGCTTCCAGATCCACCTGGACGAAGACGGCCAGATAATACAATGCAGCCGGAATCAAGGCGGCCAGAATAATTTCGGTATATTCCAGCTCGAGAATCTCAGCCATCAAGAAGGCAGCTGCCCCCATGATCGGTGGCATAATCTGGCCACCGGTTGAGGCAACAGCCTCAATGGCACCAGATGTCTTTCGATCATACCCAGCCTGTTGCATCAACGGGATGGTAATCACCCCGGTGGAGGCCACGTTAGCAACGGCGGAACCCGAAATGGAGCCAAAGAAACCAGAAGCAACAACTGCAATCTTTGCAGAACCACCACGGGACCGGCCCATCATGGCTGCAGCCAGATCTGTGAACCATTCAGAGGCCCCAGTATGGAGTAATAGCTGACCCATCCAGATAAACAGAACAACAGTCAGCACGATAATTTTCAGAGGTAGACCGAGTAGAGATGCATTGTTTGTACCCAGTTCCGCGGTCAGCCTGTGTGGTGCCTGGAACAGAAAACCGTGCTCCGGCAGAACATGACCCAGATAGGCATAAACCAGGAAGACCGAGAAAACGATTGTCAGGCTCATACCGGCGGTGCGGCGCAATGCCTCGACCGTCATCGGCAAAATTATGAGACTGATCCAAAACATCGTTGGCCGCATGGCAAACGGATTTAATTCGATTTCGCCAAACACCCACAGCAGATAGGAACACGCGCCTAATCCCAGCGCCGCTAAAAGGACGTCATACCAGGGTATTGAGAGCCGTTCTTTGCCGCCACTCGCTGGAAAACGGATAAAGACGATCGCCAGCATCAAACCAAAACAAGCGACCATCGCCTGTTCGTCAAGCCATTCGATCCCCATCTTGAGAGGCAACTCAATTGCCCAGCTTAGCGCGATGAGCGTAATAAGGGCACCGAGTCCAAGGCAAAGTTTATTGACCCCGACACTTTCGTTCCATTGGGTTAGAAGGGCTGCACCCTTTTCATTCTCTGGTGCATTTGCTGTCGTTGGCGTATCGGCCACGGCGAAACCTCCGCTGAAGGACTTATGGTTATTTTAAAATTATATCGAGACGTTTTAGCAAAAAAAACGCCCGCATCCAAATCTTGGACGCGGGCGAATTTTTAAATATTTAGGAAATGTTCCTAATCTCTTAGCGAGACCAAAGACCAGCTTCCTTGTAATACTTCACAGCACCGGGATGGTAAGCATAGCCCTGATCCTTGGCCATACGCTTGTTATCACGGTAAGAGCGCCACAACGGGCCACCTTCTTTAAGCTGCTTGGCCTGCTTATGCATGACCTTGGCAACCTTATAAGCGACGTCGTTAGACAGGCCCTTATGGGTCCAGAGCAGGAAGTCGTAGCTGACAAAGTTGGTCGGCTCGATAACGCCAGTCAAACCTTTACCAGGCTGTACAACACCCCATTCAGACCGCGGGAACCATTTCTGCATACGCTTCAGAGTTGCTTCGCCCTTCGGGAATGAAATATGACGAATGCCACCTTTAATTTTAGCATTCATCTGTTTCACGAAACTTGAACCGGCCGCTGCAATGGCCCAATCAATCTTGCCAGCCATGAAAGCGCGCCAATGCTGGACGAGACCAACCATCGGAACCGATTTGATGTCTTTGTAAGTCAGGTTAGCTGTTGCCAAGGAACCGCCAAAAATATTGACGAACAAAGGCGCGCCTTTGAAACCTGTCGGTGTCCGCAAGCCTTTCAGCTGCGACGTTTTGGAAATGCCAGAACTCAACGGCACAACCGGGCTCACGGTGAATTTCATCATTGTTGTTACAAGACGCAGGTTCTTATGCTTCTTGCCTTTCGACAGCATGATGCCCTGTTTGGCCATGTGATACTGTGAAATGTTTGAAATGCCGAAGCCAAGCTCACCAGCATTTACAACCGGGATGTATTGCTGCGTACCGCCCATGGTCTGTTTCCGCATCTGAACGCCCTTGGCGTGCTCAGAAACAGCTTTTGAAATCGTCGCCGTAATTTGCGACACGGCACCGGCTTTCGTCGAACCGATACCGAAGGTCTGCGCAGATGCCGAAGCGGCCATTCCGACCGCGGCAGCAGTTGCGAGTGTTAAAGATACAAACTTCATAACTCTCTCCCTATTAAATTAATTGTCCTCATCCGCAATGAGGCGGAATCTACACGCCTGTGGCACTGCGTCAAACAAAACATGACACAAACGATATCAGGCAATACCGCTCAGAAAACCCGAAATTGTCTCATTAAACAAGTGCGGGTTTTCTGATGCCGAATAATGACCTACCGCAGAAATAAGGCGAAATTGTGCGTTTGGCATAGCGGCTTCTACAGACCGGCATACAGTTTCGGGCGCGATCGGGTCATCTGCACCGCATAGCACAAGGGCTGGAGCCTGTATTGAACCGGTATCTTCAAACAAATCCGCTGTGCTAAGCATCTCTACTGCTTGACGAAACCCGGCTGGGTTGATCTTCGCCATAATGCCAACAGCCTTTTCCCGAGCCTCATCAGATACGCTAGGACTCATGATCGCCGGCCCTTTTTCTCGGGCAAATATCTGGGGGCCCAAGGCCTCAAAAACTTCTAGTCGGCCGCGTTTAGCTGTCTCTCTGGCGTCTTCATCGAGGCCGCCGAGTCCGGTTAAACCATGGGCAAAAATATAACTGATGACCCTTTCGGGATTCCGTGTGCAAAAACGCGCCGCAACGAGTGCTGCAATTGATTGCCCTAGAATGTGGATATTGTTGATCTCGAGGCGATCGAGTAGAGCGGTCAACTTATCGACATAGTCATCAACAGTCGGCGCCGCAATATCGAAACCATCCGATCCACCATAGCCCGGCATATCCCAGGCAATGACCCTGTAACGCTTACTCAATTGGTTAAGTTGATCTTCCCAACTCTCAGAGCTGCCGCCAATACCATGCAGCAAAACGAGGACATCGCCCTCGCCAGCTTCACGCCAAGCAAGGGTTTGACCATCGATCTGCGTCGTTTGAAGTGCCAGAAATGGCACGACGATTAGGCCACGGGCTCGCGTTCTCCTGGGGCCTGTGAATTATACATCGTCGCCACCCGATCAAGTTCAGCCAGACATTCCGGATCCCAATCTTTCTTAGGGGTCATATCGGTTGCCCAATGGCCTTCCGTGTCCTTGCCGCGCAACACCATTGCTGAGGCGCCGGGAAACCCAGTCTCCTTAATTGAAGGCGGCACATAATGGATAGACAATCCAATACGGCGGTCATCAGATTTGTTGGGGGCCGACCCGTGAACACAATCCTCTTTATGGAAAGAAAACTGTCCGGCCTTCAATATCATCGATTGCGATTTGGACTCATCGACACCAACAATAGTCTGACCACGCGACAACAAATTGTCGTCCGCTTTAAATTCTTCGTGATTGTAAATACCCTGATTATGCGTGCCGGGTATGAAATCCATACAGCCACTTTCCAAATTACTGTCGGAAATTGCTAGCCAGGCCGTCAGAGTATCCGGTGGCTCCAGCCCGTAATAGGTTGAGTCCTGATGCCACGACACAAAACCGGGGTCATGCGCTTCTTTCTGAAAAAAGCTTGAGCCCCAACATAAAATGTCCGGTCCAATAATATCTTCGACCGCATCCAATAGTTTCGGATGAGAAATCACGTCGCACAAAAATGTAAAAGGCAGGTGAGCCTTGATCTTGCAGCGCTGCTGAATCTGCGTCCCCATTTCTGCTTCAACTTCTTCGACCTTGGCGCGCAGCTGAGCTGCCTCTTCGGTCGAGAGCAGATCAACCGGTCCGACAAAGCCATCATTGTTGTAGCTGTCGACCTGATCCTGCGTGAGGTGTTTAGGCATCCTTATAAGCTCCGAAAAATATTTTAAATTTAATATCCATACGCTAACCGGTCGACAAAGATTCTTCAAGAATGCTCGGCTGGACGTTACGCAGCCGATGTTCTATCAGTATCCGCCCCTCTAATTTACTGACAATCAAGCAACGAACGAGAGAACGGATAATGACTGAGCAAGCGGAACCCAGCGTAGAACGCAATCCTGTCGCCTTTGGCGATCTCCGCGGATGGATAGATGCCCTGCGTAAGGAAGGTGAACTCGCCGAAATCGATGCTGAAGTAGACTGGGATGTTGAGCTTGGCAACATTATCCGCATGGGACAGGGAACCGGTCACGGCCCAGCCTTCCTGTTTAACAACATCAAAGATTATAACGGTCCCGATGCCGTCTCCTCGCAAGTCTTTACGGGTGGCCAAGGCAGCTATTCGCGTCTCGCCATGATGTTTGGCATGCCGCGTGACACGCCTGTGAGAGAGCTGGTTCAGGTTTGTCGGACGATCTTTAACAATCAAGTTGCCCCCAACACCGTCAAAACGGGTGCTGTAAAAGAGAACATCCTTAAAGGCGACGATATCGACCTGCTGAAATTTCCGGTACCGAAATGGAATCGCGGCGATGGCGGACGCTATGCGCTGACTTATGCAGGCTGTGTCACCAAAGACCCAGACACAGATGTCCATAATATTGGCATCTATCGCGGCATGGTCCTCGATAAAGACCGTCTTGGTGTTCTGCTGTGGCGGGCCCAGGGTTGGGGAACGCATTACGCCAAGCATATGGAACGCGGCGACAAGATGCCGGTTGCTTTTGTCATCGGCTGGGAACCCTCAATGGGTTTCACCGGTGGTGCGCCCATTCCACGTTCAATCTCCGAATATGACATTATGGGATCAATTCGCGGTAAACCCGTCGATCTGGTCGATTGCGAAACTGTCCCGCTACAGGTTCCAGCCGACGCCGAAATGGTCATCGAAGGGTGGATCTCGACAGACCCATCGACTTTCGAGCCTGAAGGCCCGTACGCAGAGTTCACTGGCTATTACGCGCCAGATCGTTCACCGAAACATGTCGCGCAAGTCACCTGCATTACACATCGCGATAAGCCTATTTTCCGTGGCTGTGTCGAAGGCGCGGTTCCGGGCAGCTATGGCGAGAACCCAATCATGAGTTCAATCCAGCGTTCAGCAACCGCCTGGAACGCTCTGGAATCGGCAGGTGTCCCGGGCGTCCAAGATGTCTTCGGCATGCCTATTCAGGCTTGCGTGAATACCGTGGTATCGATCAACCAGACCTATCGTGGCCAAGCCAAGCAGGTCGCTGCCGCTCTGTGGGGCAACTCGGCATCGCATGTGCGCTACAAACATGTAACGGTGGTCGATGCTGATATTGATGTCCATGATTACGACGCCATCGACTGGGCGCTGGCCTGGCGGTTTAACGCCGGAGAAGGCGATCTTGTTGTTTACCCGGAGAACTGGGGCGCCGGTCTTGACCCGAGCGTTAGAGCAAGAGATTCAAACGTCCATCTATTTGGTACTGGCAAATGGCATCGGGTCTTGTTCGATTGCACGATCAATCTGGATTACGAACCCGGTGAGGATGGCCGACGATATCCGCCAACGATTCACCCCGACGAAGCCGATGCCGGTCCTATCCGTGATCGCTGGGCCCAACTTGGCATGGACAAATGGGGCGAACCTCTAAAGCCGATCTGAGTTAGAGATACTCTTGACGACGACCAGAGCGCCAATTATGACGAAACCATACGGTAGCGTATGGAAAGTGAAAGAACAGGATTATGGCCGGATCAGATAACGACATTGATGCCTTTGGTGGTGTTTCAAACAGACTCCAACCTAATGCCTATGGCGACCTTCGCGAATGGATCGCCGCATTACGCGCTGAAGGCGAGTTGCAGGAAATTGAAGCTGAAGTCGACTGGGATTGCGAACTCGGCACCGTCGCCCGCAAGGCTTTTGGCACCGGCGAGGGCCCTGCCCTACTATTCAAGAACATCGGCGGCTATAACGACGATGATGCGCGCTGCAGCCAGCTCTTTACTGGCGGGATGTCCAACTTCTCGCGGATCGCAATGACGTTGGGCTTGCCCAAGGATGCGTCGGTCACCGACATGGTACAGGCGACGCGGTATTATCTCGGCCAACGGGTAGCCCCTGTCGAAGTGGAGGGGGGACCTGTCAAAGAGAACATCGTCACTGGTGACGACATCAATCTCTACGATTTTCCAATTCCTAAATGGCACCGCGAAGATGGTGGCCGCTATATCAATACGTTCCAGGCCACGATCACCATGGACCCGGATACCGGCGTTCATAACCTCGGTATCTATCGCGGTATGCTCGGCCAGAAAGATACTCTGCCGGTCTTGTTGTGGCGTGCCCAGAACTGGGGTGTTCATTTCCAGAAATGGGCTGATCGCGGCATGAAGATGCCAGTCGCCCATGTTTATGGCTGGGAACCCTGTATGCCCTATTGCGCATCTGCTCCTGTGCCGACCGGTGTTTCGGAATATGACGTGATGGGCGCCATCCGGGGCAAACCTGTCGAACTCGTTAAATGCGAGACCAGTGATATCATGGTCCCAGCAAGTGCCGAGCTGGTGGTTGAAGGGTTTATCGATCCCGACCCCGCAACTTTTGAAATGGAAGGCCCATTTGGCGAATATACCGGTTATTTTGGCGGTGATCAGGGACCGAAGCATGTTACCAAGGTAACTGCGATTACCCATCGCGATCAGCCAATTTTCCGCGGTACGCTCGAAGGGACATTACCGTCGATGCTGAATGAGAACAGCATCATGAGTTCAGTTCAGCGTGCTGGCGTAGCGTGGAATGTTTTGGAACGTGCTGGTGTTCCTGGTGTTACCGACGTCCATTGTGCACCTGCCAATAACGGTACAACACTGTTTATTCAGCTCAACCAGACCTATCGCGGTCAGGCGAAACAGGCCGCTGCCGCCATCTGGGGCTCAAATGCATCGCATCTGCGCTACAAGCATATCTGGGTAGTTGATCAGGATATCGACATCCATGATTACGCGGCCGTTGACTGGGCCTTTGCCTATCGCGTCAATGCCGCCGAAGATGACATTGTCTTCTTCCCAGGCTCCTGGGGTTCCTTACTCGATCCCTCTACGCGCCTGAAAGATCGTGATCCAATGCTGTATGGCACTGGTAAGTGGTGCCGCGTGTTGATCGATGCGACGGTCAATCTCGATTTCGAACCTGAAGAGCAATATAACGGTGAGCGCTATCCCGCCATGGTCATTCCGCATAAGGAAGACATGGATAAGGTCAATGCGCGTTGGAAAGAATACGGTTTCGAGGATTAAAGTTTTTTCGCGATCTCGCGGAAAAGTTATCTTTAATTCAGATTTCGACCCCATATTCTGAGGCAACGAGCGCGCAATAGCGTGCGAAAGCCAAGGAATATACCATGCTGACCGTTTGCAATCCGTTTTCCCTTGAGGCCATCGGTGAAGTGTCGCTAGGCACATGGAATGATGCCGACAAGTGGCTTGATACGGCCGACAGACTCCATCGCGACCGGAATAGCTGGCTTCCCGCCCATCAACGTATTGATGTGCTCCACAAAGCCGCCACAATCATGCGCGACCGCTTTGAAGAGCTCTCCTTCCAGATAGCCAATGAGGGTGGCAAACCGCTCATTGATGCACGGATCGAAGTTGATCGCGCCATTGACGGTGTTGAGCTCGCTGGCAAAGAGCTGAGCCATCTCACCGGTAGCGAAATACCTATGGACTTAACGGCAGCTGGTGCGGGTCGGATGGCCTTCACAAGCAAAGAACCCATCGGGCCTGTCGTTGCTGTCTCCGCCTTCAATCATCCCCTTAATCTGATTGTTCATCAGGTTGCACCAGCGGTCGCCGTTGGATGTCCCGTGATCATTAAGCCAGCGGACGACACACCTTTATCCGCACAAAGTTTCGTTAACATTCTGTATGAAGCAGGACTGCCGACTGAATGGTGCCAATATTTTCCCTGCGACATTCCGACAGCAGAAAAGTTGGTTACAGATCCCCGCGTTGCATTCTTTAGCTTTATCGGGTCTGCCCGAGTTGGTTGGATGCTCCGCTCCAAACTTGCCCCAGGGACCAGAGCGGCCCTCGAACACGGTGGCGCTGCACCGGTTATTATTGACGAAACCGCTGACCTAGATTCCATGATCCCGCTTCTGGCTAAAGGTGGATTCTATCATGCCGGACAGGTCTGTGTTTCCGTGCAAAGAATATTCGCACCAACAGCAATGGCAGAGAAGATCGCGACCCTATTGTCCGAGCAAGCTGGCGCCCTAACAGTCGGAAATGCCATTGAAGAGCAAACAGATGTGGGGCCGCTGATCCGTCCTGGCGAAGTTAAACGTGTCGCAGGATGGGTTGATGAGACAAAAGACGGTGGTGGCAAAATTCTGTGCGGTGGCAAAACAATTGGCGAAACGGCCTATGCACCCACAGTCGTCCTAAATCCAGATAAAAACGCTCGACTTTCCACAGCCGAGATTTTTGGCCCCGTTGTCGCTGTCTATGGATACGATTCATTGGATGAGGCTATCAACCGTGCAAATTCACTGCCGTTTGCTTTCCAAGCCGCTGGCTTCACCCAACGGCTGGATATCGCGACAAAACTCATACGATCTTTAGATGCTACCGCCGTCATGATCAATGATCACACTGCCTTTAGGGTCGATTGGATGCCGTTCGCAGGCCGCCGCCAATCAGGTTATGGCACTGGCGGGATCGGACATACGATGCACGACATGACTCAGGACAAGATGGCTGTGATTAGGCTTTAGACGACCCTAATTGCCGATGCTACAGGCTTCCTTAGTACTCTGAAGTTGTTTGCCAAATTCGGATGCCGACCGGCCCATTTTTAAAGATACTGTCTTAAGAGTCTTTGTCGGAAAAACATCGTCAAAGGCATCGTGGAGGGATTTCTTTTGGCGTGCCAAAACCTTTTTATCCCTCAAATCGGGAGATGGCCCCCAACCAAAAACTTTTAAGACTGCTTCACCGATCACTGGTTTTTGCAGACAAAACCGGCTTAATGCCTCAGTGCCCTTTACATTTAGAGTGATGAGCACCGGATAGCGACGGCCATGTACGCGCCCCCGCACCGGATTTACGTAACTAAAAACCGAGAGCTGATGCACTCGATTGGCTTGTTCTTCCGCCTTCTTTCTTGCCTTGATCTGTTCTTCTGTTTCTTCGGCGGCAATAGCACCGACCGGTGTAAATGCTATAAAGCTAAATAGCGCTACCGATGCCGTTAGCAATTTCATGACCCACTCCAGCGATTGTGTTGTGGGATATGGTGCCTCGGAGCTCTAAATTTCTGGTGAAATTTTATCGTAAAGAAATTATTGATCGAGTGGGGTTATCCACAGCAACCGGTGTTGCATAATGTCTACTTTATTTTCAGAGCCTTGAGGCCTGCGGCGACGCCTTTTAGGGACACAGCGAGCTGGACAGGCTTGCCTGTGGCTGTTGGCTTGAAAGCCACAATCAGGCGTTTGCCCTTCTTAAGATTCGCTTTCAGACTGTCGGAGACCTGAAGTGCACCCTGGCACCCTTGCTGAGTGCACCGCTGCATAATAAATTTGAATTGCTTGCCGTCATCCACCTTGCCGGCGATACCTGAAGCCAAGAAAATCCCGAGAGGAGCAAGGACAACCAGTCCAAGATTCTTTTTCTCACCCAGAGCCGCCAACGTTGCTCTTAATACCGGACGACGCGTTTTCTGATTAATGAGCTGTTGAAAAATCACGCAGCGCGTATCACTCGCGGTCAACGCCTGACACTGAAACGTCCAATCCCCGATACGTTGCCCAACCCTAGGTGACTGCTTGTCAGCTGTTTCTGCTGCAGGCTTGGCAGGAACGCGTTGCGCCAAAGCTTCTGGCAGCAAGAACGGCAAGGTAAAAGAAATCGCTATCAGGGCGGCTATCGCCCGAAACTGAATGAACCGCATATTAACCCCGTTATCAGTTTACTGTCTTAACGCGCAAAACACGCTCGACAGTAAACATAGTGGTGGCAGACAGGCGCCGCCAACAAATTATTTTGTAATAATTTCAGGCCCCATGAGGGCGGTCGGTAACACCGTCGATATCCAAGGAACGTAAGTTACCAAAATCAAGAAGACAAACATTATGCCAACCCATGGGAGCGCAGCTTTAACCACGCCGAGCACCGACATCTGCGCAACACCTGCGGTAACGAAGAGGTTTAATCCAACAGGCGGCGTGATCATACCGATCTCCATATTCACCACCATGATAATACCGAGATGGATGGGATCGATTCCAAGCTTTATCGCTATCGGAAAAACCAGCGGGGCTACGATAATCAATAATCCCGACGGCTCCATAAACTGTCCGCCGACCAGCAGCATCACGTTAACGACGATCAAGAACATAATTGGCCCAAACCCGGCAGCGAGCATGGTCTCAGCGATAGCCTGAGGGATACGTTCTTCGGTCAACACATGTTTAAGGATCAAGGCGTTCGCAATGATGAACATCAGCATGATGGTCAACTTACCGGCCTCAAACAGCGTTTTCTTTGTATCAGGGTGCCATAGCGCAGACAGGGAACGGGTCACAATTGCCAGCCCGCCTTTGCCGGCGGTAACAAAAGGACCCATATCGCAATAGACAAAGTTAGCAATCAAGAAAGCATAAATCGCAGCAACCGCAGCGGCTTCCGTCGGTGTAAAGACACCGCCATATATGCCCCCTAAAATAATAAAGATCAGCAATAAACCCCACAGAGCATCCCGCGACGATGTCCATAATTCTCCCCAACCCGCCCAGGGTTGCGAGGGAAGACCACGGACACGGGCTGTTACGTAGATGCCCATAATTAACATCAAGCCTGCGATCATCCCTGGGATAATACCGGCCAGGAACATACGACCTACGGAGACATCGGTCGCCGCAGCATAGACGACCATGACAATCGATGGAGGAATGAGAATGCCCAATGTTCCGGCATTGCAGATGACCCCCGCGGCAAACTCTCTCGAGTATCCAACCTCACGCATACCGGCGATGACGATAGAACCGATTGCTACGACAGTTGCCGGTGAAGAGCCCGACAACGCAGCAAACATCATACAGGCGACAACCGAAGCAATGGCCAACCCGCCCGGCATATGACCGACAAGGGCTATGGCAAATCTGATAATCCGTCGGGCGACTCCGCCGGTAGACATAAAGGTCGCGGCCAAGATGAAGAATGGAATGGCCAGTAACGTGTAGTGTCCATCAAACGCGGAAAACAGCGTCTGCGCGATAGAGGCCAAGGATCCGTCTGAGAACATCATCAAGAACAGAACGCTCGACAGACCTAGTGAGACCGCGACCGGTACACCGATCGCCATCAAGCCGATCACTAATCCAAACAGAATGGCGACTTCCATTTGTCAGCCTCCCTGCTTCGAATTGTCGGCGTGACTTGCTTCCACTTCCTGCAGAAGTTCTTCTGCCTCATGCGACGCGATAAGCATCTCTTGCTTCCCGTGCCAAATGCGGCAGGTCGCCTGACAAATGCGCCAGGTAAATAGAGACATCGCTATCGGTAAGACTGCGTATGGAATAAATCGTGGAATTTTCTCGTATTTTTCGCCCTCATTCATCCAGGTTGCGATGAACTGCAAAAATTCGGGCATCGGAATGTCGTTGGTTTCGAGGAATGCTCGTTTGGTTGCAAACGGATACCAGTAATCCCAGCCTCCTTTTAGCAGGAGCAGCGCAAAGACAAGGCAAGCGGCAGCTGCACACAACCCCATAATTCGTCTGCCAGCCGGTGACATCTTCGCGATAACAATATCAACACCAAGATGCAGAGATTTCTTGACGCCATAACTCGCCCCGATCAACACCATCCAGGCGAATAGAAATACTGTCGCCTCAAGGGCCCAAAGAATATTGTCATTAAAGACGTATCGGGCAATGACATTGGCAAAGGTAATAAGGGTCATCAACCCTAGAAATACGGCGATCAGGGTTTCTTCGAGTTGATCACCGCACCCAGAATTAGTCGACGTCTTTTCCGTCATTCGAAACCTTCCTGCCCCATATTAGCCGCTTTTGCGGCCTTATTATTAGGAAAATGCGGCCGACCAAGGCCGACCGCATTCCCGTAAACGACTTATAACTACAGAGTCGGCTTAACTTCCTGCATTCGATTTTTGAGCAGCATTAATCATATCTGCGCCAACGTCGCCCTCAAACTTACTCCAAACGGGGCGAAGAGCTTTTACCCAAGCAGCACGTTGTGCCGCGGACAAAGTCCGGACCTTACCACCAGCAGCGAGGATCTTTTTCTTGTTCGCCTGGTTTACGCTGTAAGCTTCCTTGTTCCGAAGCTCGGTGACTTCTTTAAGGATCGTTGTGAATTGATTACGAACACCTTTTGGCAAACCCTTAAGCCAATCCGTAGACGTCACGACCAGATAATCAATGATGCCGTGATTTGTTTCGGTCACACCGTCCTGAACTTCAAAGAACTTCTTGCCGTAAATGTTCGACCAGGTGTTTTCCTGACCATCAACGACCTTGGTCTGCAAAGCACCATAAACTTCCTTAAACGCCATCTTCTGTGGGTTTGAGCCAAGTGCTTTAAACTGAGCGACCAAAACATCAGAAGGCTGAACGCGGAATTTAAGGCCCGAGGCATCAGATGGTTTGATAAGTGGTTTGCTGGCCGACAGCTGCTTCATACCATTGTGCCAAAACTCCAACCCTTTAAGACCACGGCGTGTCATAGAATTCTTGAGGGTTTGACCAGCCTTGGAGTTCTGGAAACGATCAACTGCATTAATGTCCTGGAACATGAAGGGCAGATCAAAAATCCGGAATTTCTTGGTAAATTTTTCAAACTTGGACAATGACGGTGCCGCTAGTTGAACATCACCCTGCAACAGGGCCTCAAGGACCTTATTGTCATTATATAGGCTTGAGTTTGGATAAACCTTCATACAGGCCTTACCCTGCATCTCACTATTGATACGTTTCTCGAGCAACGTGGCAGCGATCCCTTTTGGATGCTTATCCGTGTTGGTCACATGACTGAACTTGATGACGATTTCGCCTGGATCACATTTTGCCATCGCGATTGTCGAAAAACTCGTTGCGACTGCTAATGCCGCTGCTCCCAAAATAATCTTTTTCATTGATCAACCTTCCTATTGTTGAATTGTCCGATGTCAGCCGCTATCCGGCCTATTGTGTGGTGGCGCTCTCGCAATGCAACAATCGTGCCAAACATAGCTCCAAGGTCACAAATATAATTTGGCGTGTTTTCAATGAGTTAAATGTCCATATCGGTTCAAATTTGTAAAAGGCTACACTGAATGTGTAGAGTCCCACTCATCGATTGCGGCTCATGTAAGGCAATCGACCCAATGCCAGTCAATTGGCAGTTGGCGAGAGATCAAGAGAAATGACACAATACTTCCGGCCATAAGGAGGTCTCGCTATGGAAAAGCCACAACTCCCAGCCGCACGTCGTTTCGTCGATGAAATTCGGGCGTTATACGCACAGGACCTCGATCCAGACATTCTCTGGTCAAAGATCAAGGACGCCATGGGGCCATTGCTGACAGACCCTGATTTAAAAGAAAGCTCCAAAACCTGGCCGCTGACGGTTGAGGGCGCTCCAAAGGTAAAGAATCTGCTGTTTTATGAAGACCCGGATTATGGCTTTGTTTTTAACGCCACAGTGCGCAAAGCGAATTCCGTCACCAGCGTTCATGACCATGGCGATGTATGGACTCTCTATGGACTCATCGAAGGTCACGAAACCATGTACAGATATGAACGATCAGATGACGCGCCCAGAGATATCGGACCAGCAAAGCTCAAACAGGTGGGCCGTCACAATATCGGACCTGGCGATGTCGATTCAGTGCCACCGGGAAACATTCATCAGGAACATGGTGGTCCCGAAAACAGTATGGCATTTATCGTCCGGGCGCAGAAAGCTGGAACGTTCAAGCAAAGAACCTACAACCAGGAGACAGGCGAGGTGAAGCTCAATGACGGGCCTACATTGATCCCCCATGAGCTACGCTAACGGAAAAGGACGTTAATCCCCTTCATTTTCGTCGTCGGGATTTCCAAGCCGGTATTTCTTGAGCTTGTCGTAAAGAGTTTTTCGTGACACGCCGAGTTCCTCATAAGTCGATTTCAATCGACCACCGTGTTTTTGCAAGGTTTCCTGCAAAATCTTTTTCTCAAACGCTGCCAGTTGGGTAGTAAGCGGCTGACCACTCATCTCCGCTGTTTCTTCGCCACTCTCGGCGCCGCCAAGTTCAATCGCTTGGCCAAGAACATAACGTCGGACGCAATTGCGGAGTTCTCTTACATTTCCCGGCCAATCATGAGACATAAGAGGCTTCATTTCTGGCAAAGGGATATCGGCGATAGCCCGGTCAAACTGGACGCCTTCCTGATTTATAAAATGCGTAACCAACAAAGGAATATCATCAAGGTGGTTCCGAAGAGGCGGTATAGACACTGTCAAAACATTAAGGCGGTAATACAGGTCGTCGCGAAAATCACCGGCACTCACCGCATCCCGAAGGTCTCCCTTGCTTGATGCGATAACCCGAACGTTAAAAGGGATTTCTATATTCGACCCGAGGTGCACGATCTTGCGTTCCTCTAAAACCCGAAGCAAGCGCACCTGCAAATCCAACGGCATGCTTTCAATTTCATCGAGAAAAATTGTGCCACCGTCCGCATATTCAAACTTACCTATCCGTGTTCGATCCGCGCCCGTAAACGCACCCTTCTCGTGCCCAAACAACTCACTTTCGATTATGGTTTCCGGCAGCGCTCCACAATTGACTGGTACAAAACGTTGTTCAGCGCGTGGACTTAACTCATGCAGCGCCTGGGCAACTTGCTCTTTGCCAGTGCCGGTTTCACCGGTCACCAATACATCGGCGTCGACGGCCGCAAACTGTGTAATCTTTTCACGCAGTTTTATGGCGCCTAAAGACTGACCAACGAGCCTGTTCTCAAGTCGTGTCCCCTTCGTCAGCGCTTCTCGCAGATGCCGGTTTTCGAGTACTAATTTTCTCTTATCAAGCCCTCGACGGACAGCATCCACAAGCACTTCAGAGGCAAACGGCTTTTCAATAAAGTCATAGGCGCCATCACGCATCGCATTGACTGCCATGGGAACATCGCCATGACCGGTAATCAGGATAATCGGTAAGTCAGGATCAATCTCAAGTGCACCCGCCATCAGTTCTAAGCCATCCTTTTCTGCCATACGGATGTCAG
>WLWI01000159.1_pt1 | contig 92371 bp, 77 predicted proteins | sample 6701501 | NCBI WGS metagenome assembly WLWI01 (sample SAMN12718690, study PRJNA515312) | sponge metagenome | isolation source: marine sponge | host: Mycale hentscheli | place: New Zealand: South Island, Marlborough, Capsize Point | collected 2014-11-01 | reverse complement strand
CTGTGCCGTTTCGATATAGGTAACTTTCTCGGCTTCACTCAGTCCCATGGGCGATTCTCCTGGTTGGGGGAACCCAAGATAACCCAACCGCCCCTATGGAACGACTTTTTTATTGGAAACGCCTTATACGGCTCGGACGGGGTGCGCATTGAATGCACTCACAACAAACACCGTTGGGCCGAATCCTGGGACGGCGTCATCCCGCGTGAAATGGCGCGCTACCGCAAGGTCAAAGCCCCCAGCATGCGGCAAAAGCTGGAAAAGCTCATGCGCCGGACCTCCTGTGCCCAGTGCCAAGGCCAGCGCCTGCGGCCCGAAAGCCTGGCCGTCACCGTCCAGGGCCATTCCATCGCCGAACTATGCGCCTTACCCATCGGCCAGACGCACGACTTTTTCACCGCGCTCACCCTTACCCCCGTAGAGCAGAAAATCGCCGAGGACGCCCTCAAGGAAATCCGCGCCCGCCTCGGCTTTCTCGTCGACGTCGGCCTCCACTACCTGGCTCTCGACCGCACCGCCCCCACCTTGTCGGGCGGCGAGGCCCAACGCATCTGCCTGGCCGGGCAAATAGGCTCGGGGCTAGTCGGGGTCCTCTACGTCCTCGACGAGCCATCCATTGGTCTGCACAACCGCGATAACGACCGCCTGTTGCAAACTCTGCAGCGACTGCGCGATATGGGCAATACCCTGGTCGTAGTCGAGCACGACGAAGATACCATGATGGCCGCCGATTATATCGTCGATTTTGGCCCCGGCGCCGGCGAGCGCGGCGGCGAGGTCGTGGCCGAGGGCTCTCTCAAGCAGATGATCAAAAACAAGGCCTCCCTCACCGGCCAGTATCTGCGCGGCGAACTGGAAATTGCCATCCCCGACCAGCGCCGGCGGGCCAACGGCAAAAATCTCACTATACGCAACGCCCGCCACAACAATCTAAACGGACTCGATGTGACTTTCCCCCTGGGGCTTTTCACCTGCGTCACCGGCGTTTCAGGCTCGGGCAAATCGTCGCTGGTGGGCGATATCCTCTGCCAATCCCTGCTGCACCAGCTCAACGGCGCCGAGACCCAAACGGGAGCCCACGACAGCATCGACGGCCTGGAGCACCTCGATAAAATCATCGTCATTGACCAGTCACCCATTGGCCGCACGCCGCGCTCCAACCCGGCCACCTACATCAACGTCTTCGACCAGATCCGCGCCTTTTTCGCCGAATTGCCCGAAGCGCAACTGCGCGGCTACAAACCCGGCCGCTTCAGCTTTAATGTCAAAGGGGGCCGCTGCGAGGCCTGCGACGGCAACGGCTCGGTGCGGTTGGAAATGGATTTCCTCGCCGATGTCTGGGTCCAGTGCGAGGTCTGTCAGGGCACCCGCTTCAACCGCGAAACCCTCGAAGTCGAATTCAAAGGCGCCCATATCGCCGATGTCCTCGATATGGATATCACCCAGGCCCTCGATCACTTCGCCGCCCTGCCCAAAATTGCCCATATGCTGGGCACCCTGCGCGATGTCGGCATGGACTATATCCGTTTGGGCCAACCGGCTCCCACCCTGTCGGGCGGCGAAGCCCAGCGCGTCAAATTGGCCAAGGAACTGTGCCGCCGCAGTACCGGCCGCACATTATATGTCCTGGACGAACCCACCACCGGACTGCACTTTGCCGATATCCGCAAATTGCTCGATGTCCTGCACCGCTTCGTCGACGAAGGCAATACAGTGCTGGTGGTGGAGCACAATCTCGAAGTGGCCAAAACCGCCGACCATATCCTCGACCTGGGCCCCGAAGGCGGCGTCGAGGGCGGCCATATCGTCGCCCAGGGCAGCCCCGAAGAAGTGGCCCAGGAGCCGGCCTCGTACACCGGCCAGGCACTGCGAGAATTATTCGCCCAGGACCGCCCACAGCGTCTGGCCGAAATGGCCAAAAAAAGTGGCCGCGGACGAAAAAAGAACCGCCGCCGCGAAAATCTGGAAATCCGCGGCGCCCGCGAGCACAACCTCAACGGCGTTTCCGCCAAAGTGCCGCGCGATCGTTTCACCGTCTTTTCCGGGGTTTCGGGATCGGGCAAATCGTCGCTGGCCATGGATACCATCTACGCCGAAGGCCAGCGACGCTATATCGAATCGCTGTCGGCCTACGCCCGCCAATTCCTGGGGCAGATGAAAAAGCCCAAAGTCGACCAGGTGACCGGCCTCTCCCCGGCCATATGCATCGAGCAGAAAGCGGCCAGCCAGTCGCCGCGCTCCACTGTGGGCACTGTGACCGAAGTATACGATTATTTGCGCGGCCTCTACGCCCGCCTCGGCCAGCCCTTCTGCCCCGATTGCGACCAGCCGGTAGGGGCCCAGACCGCCTCGCAAATAGTCGACCGCATCCTGGCCGATTACCAAGGCCAGCGGGTAATACTGTTGGCCCCGATCGAGCCCAAACACAACGAGGAATACCAAGACCTGCTCGACCGGGCCCAACGCGAGGGCTTTCGCCGCGCCCGTCTCGACGGCGAGCTCATTGAATTAGGCGCCCAAGTATCAGTCAACCGCCGCCGCCGCCACCGCGTCGAATTGGTCGTCGACCGCCTCGCCGTGGCACCGCGCTCGCGCCGGCGCCTGGCCGATTCGGTGGAACAGGCCCTACAGCGCTCCGGCGGCACCCTCATCGCCCTGGGCCACGACAGCGACACCGAGACCGCCTACAGTCAGCACCTGTCCTGCCCCAGCTGCTACCGGACCTTCGAGCCGCTGACCCCGCGCAGCTTCAGTTTCAATCACGCCGAGGGCCGCTGTCCCGCCTGCGACGGCCTGGGCACCGAGCGCGGCGCCGACCCCGCCATTGCCATCCCCGACCAGCGCCAATCGCTGCGCCAGGGCGCCGTACGCACCTGGGGGCCGCTGGAAAAAGGCATGCTGCTCACCGACTTGCTCGAAGCCGTGGCCCAGGCACACGCCATTGACCTGGATTGCCCCTGGCAACAATTGCCGGCCAAAAAACGCGATATCATCCTCTACGGCACCGACGAACAATGGCATCAGGCCGGCGGTTTCCAAAGCCAGTTCAAGGGACTCTTCCCCGCCTTTGAAGAGGCGGCCAGATTGTCGTGGCACTATCGCAACCGCCTGGGCCGGGTGGTGCGCCTGTTGCCCTGCCGCGCCTGCCACGGCGGCCGCCTTAACCCGGTGGCCAGCGCCGTCCGCCTCAACAAGCGCAGCCTGGCCGAATTGGGCGAATTGCCCATGGATCAGGCACTGACCTTTCTCGACGAGTTGAGCCTGGACAAACGGCAGCTCGAAATGGCCGGCGAATTGCTCGACGAAATCCTCCGCCGGCTGCGCTTTCTCATCGACGTCGGCCTCGATTATATCGCCCTGGGCCGGGCCGCCCCCACCTTATCGGGCGGCGAATCGCAGCGGGTGCGTCTGGCCGGTCAGATCGGCTCGGGTTTAACCGGTGTGCTCTACGTCCTCGACGAGCCCACCATTGGCCTGCACCCGCGCGACAATAACCGCCTCCTCAACGCCCTCAAGGCCCTGCGCGATTTAGGCAATACCCTCATCGCCGTCGAGCACGACCGCGATACATTAGAAGCGGCCGACTACCTGGTCGATTTCGGTCCCCAGGCCGGACCGCACGGAGGCCGGATTGTCGCCGCCGGCACCCAGCAGGGGTTGGCTCGCAAACGCCAATCCCTCACCGGGCGCTATTTGGCCGGCACCCTGTCCATTGGCGCCCCTCTGGACCGGCGCGAAATTCCTCAAGCGCCAAAAGCCCCCAGTCCAATCCCGGCTGGCTGACCATTGGCGGGGCCCGCTACAACAATCTGCGCGATATCACGGTACAATTGCCACTGGGCAAACTGATCTGCGTTACTGGCCCCTCCGGCTCGGGCAAATCGTCGCTTATCCAGGATATCCTCTACAATTACCTGGCCCACCAGTTGCACCGGGCCCGCACCGTGCCCGAAGCCCACGATTATATCCTGGGCCACGACCAGCTCGACAAAGTCATCCATATCGACCAGAGCCCTATCGGCAATTCGCCGCGCTCCGATCCGGCCACCTATACCAAGGTCCTCGACCAACTGCGCAAGCTCTACGCCCAACTGCCCGAGGCCCGGGTGCGCGGCTATACCGCCGCCCGCTTCAGCTACAACCAGCGCGGCGGCCGTTGCGAGGCCTGCTGGGGCCTGGGCAGCCGTCGCATTGAGATGCACTTCTTGCCCGATGTCTGGGTCGAATGCGAAGCCTGTGGCGGGGCCCGCTACAACCGCGAAACCCTGGAAATGCAGTATCGCGGCCACTCCATTGCCGACGTCCTGGCCATGCCTGTGGAACAGGCCTGCCAACTCTTTGCCCGCCAGCCCAAAATCCACCGCCTGCTGCAACGGCTGGTCGATGTCGGGCTGGGCTATATGCATTTGGGCCAACCCTCCTCCACCCTCTCCGGCGGCGAAGCTCAGCGCGTCCGCCTGGCCCGCGAACTGGCCCGCCCAGGCACCGGCCGCACCCTGTATCTGCTCGACGAGCCCACCACCGGCTTGCATCTGGCCGACGTCGACCGCTTGCTCAAAGTACTGCAGCGACTGGTGGAAAACGGCAATACCGTACTCATCATCGAACACAATATGGACGTGGCCAAAGCCGCCGACTGGATCGTCGATATGGGCCCGGGCGGCGGCGTCCACGGCGGCGATCTGGTCGCCCAGGGCCCCCCAGAAGAAGTGGCCCAACACCCCACGTCGACCACTGCCCCCTTTATTGCCCAGGCCCTGGACCAGGCACCGCGCCTACCACGCCAAGATCTGATACTCTCCATTGCAGATTCGCCGGCCGAGGCCGAAGACCTGAGTCAGGAACAGGCCTTAGCTCCCTGGGAAAAGGACGGCCGTCTGTGGCACCTTGAACAGCGCCGTCTGGCCAACGGTGAGCGCCCTATGTGGCGCCCCCAAGCGCTGGAGTATCTAGTCGATCACCTAGACGGAGTCGACGGACTGGGCCCGGCCCAATGGGATATGCGCGATTACGTCAAGATCATGCCCAGCCAAGGCCGCAAAACCTTTTTCGCCCGCATCCGCAGCAACGAAAACTGGTGGTTCCGTCTTGAATTGCGCACCGAAAAAGGGCTGTTCGACCAGGCCGATCTGGCCCGCCGTCTGCGCATTACCCACTGGGACGCGGTTGAAGAATTGCAGGTCTACGGCAAATGGCCGCGCATTCGCCTCAACGCACGCGAAAAGCGCTGGGACAAAATTACCCTATTCCTTTGGAGTGAGGCCGAATTGGCCACCCCCGCATTCGCCAAATTCATCGACGCCTGTTACGCGGGTTACCGCCGCGCCGCCGGTCTGGAGCAATAAGCCCTATGAACGCCGAATTACCCGCCCGCGCCTTTTTCAACTACCGCGTCCCTTTGGCCCCCCGCCCCAAAAACCTGCGCCTAGACGGCCGCCTCTCCGAATGGGACGAGGGCACCCTGCTGCCCGATTTGGGCGCCCTCGAAGGCTCGCCTGGATTTGCCCAGGTGCATCTGGCCTGGGACCCCCAGGGACTCTATCTGGCCCTGGACGTGGCCAATAAAACCAGTGTTGCCGCCCATCGCCAGCGCCCCCAAAGCGCCGATGCCTTGCTAATCTGGATCGACACCCGCGATGTCCGCGACGTACACCGGGCCACCCGCTTCTGCCACCACTTTATTGCCCTACCCCGTGGCGGTGGCAGCGGACGCCAGAGCGCCACCGCCTGGCAGCAACCCATCCGTCGCGCCCGCGAGGAAGCCCCCTTAGGCGACGGCAAAAAGATCCGCGTCGCCAGCAATATTCACCCCACCGGCTACAGCCTGGAATTAGCCCTGCCCGCCGCCGTGCTCAATGGCTACGATCCCGACGAATGCGCCCGCTTGGGATTTACCTACCTGGTCTGCGACCACGAGCACGGCTGGCAGACCTGGGCCACTCCGGGGGCCCATCCCTACCAATTCGACCCGTCCACCTGGGCGACGGTGGAATTGGTCCAGGGCTGACCCAGGGGCTATCTTGTCCTTGAATTACGGTGCTTTTCTGCCATGCAGCGCCATCTGTGGCCGGTCATTCATTCAACCCTTCCCACAATAGGCAAAAGATATATGACTGCAGACCCCAATTTTGATCTGGCCCAAGCTCACCGCTACTTTTCGGCGTCCTGTTTCAACAGCGCCTGGGATCTGATCGACAAAACCGATCGCACCCCCGCCGAAGACGAACAGATGATCCGCCTCAACCAGACGTCTATCTGGCACTGGACCCAGCGCCAGGACTGCACCGACCAGACCATGTCGGTTGGCTATTGGCAGGCCGCGCGCATCTACGCCCTCCTCGGCCGCTCTGCTCAGGCCCGGCACTACGGCCAGCTATGTCTGCAGCACAGCCGGGAAGAACCACCGTTTTTCCTCGCCTACGCCTACGAAGCCCTTGCCCGGGCCGAGCAAACGGCCGGGGCCGTGAACAAAGCCGAAGAATACCGCGCCGAAGCCGCTTGGATCGCAGAAAAAATCACCGATGCCGACAGCAAAAAGCAATTATTGGACGATTTGCAGACCATTACCACTTAACGAAAGGCTTTCAGCATGTCCCCAAAGAAGCAAGCCATTGACCCAGAATTAGTGCACCAATTCGTCAACGACGCGCACGGTGATTTCGACAGCGTCAAAAAACTGCTGGCCCAAGAGCCCGACTTGGCCAACGCCAGCTGGGATTGGGGCGGCGGCGATTGGGAAACAGGCCTGGGAGCCGCCGCGCATATGGGCCGCCGGGATATCGCCGAGCATCTGTTGCAACAGGGCGCCCGCATCGATCTATTCGCCGCCGCCATGCTGGGCAAGCTGGATATTGTGCAGGCCATTGTAGCCGATGACGTAACCGTTATAGACCGGCCCGGCCCCCACGGAATTTCCCTGATGGTGCACGCCCGCAAAGGGGGCAAAGAGGCCGCCGCCGTGGTCAAATTATTAAATGCTGCCAAGTCGAAGAAAAAGTAGCCCATAGACCAAGGAAATAACATGAAGGTCAAAGACCCGCTGTTTATACTCTACGTCCACGATATGGACCGGGCGCTCAAATTTTATCGCGACACCTTCAGCCTGCAAGTCGTGCAAAATACGCCCGGCTGGTCTATGCTTCGTTGCGACGGTGCCACCATTGCACTGCATCTCCTCGCACCAGACAGCCCGGAATCTGTCATTCCCTACGCTGGGTTGAATCTCCATGTGGAGGATCTCGACGCCGGTATTGCAGCGGTACTGGCTGATGGCGGAGAGCATATCGTTACCCGCGAGGCCACAGATTTCGTCCCGGACAGGGTGTGCGAACTGAGGGATACGGAGGGCAACGGCTTTGAATTGCGCCAATTCGTAGCGGCAGGCGAAGATCTTGCCGCCATTGTCTAGACGGCCCAAACAACAAAGAGGATTGCCAATGGGAGCATCAGATAAAAGAGGTATGGGCCCAACGGCCGCAGAGCTCGATATCGGCCAATCAGCCACCCTCACTGATTTTGCCATGTGCGTCAATCACTACAGACTCTCTACCCCGGGTCTATACGTATGTGTGCATGTACCAGTGCAACTGGACGAAGAAACAAGGATTATTCCGGGACTTATCGCCCAGGTTAATTCTGGCCCGCACAAACAATGCGATCCGGGCTCATACACCTATTTTTCGGGTCCGCCAAATTTTGTATTTGATGCTTTTGGCGACAATCAAAAAGACGAGTACGAGTATCGCCGCCAATGTTTCGAAACCAGCGGCGTAGTCGAATATGTGGCGTGGTTCGCCTCTGACAAGCTGCCCATATGGAACCGCCGCCAAGATAGGCGGTTTAAGGAAGTCAATACGGACCAGGATGGCCTAATCCAAAGCACAGCCCTGCCAGGTATGTGGCTCCCCGTCGAAGCCTTAGGGAACAGAGATTGGTGGAGCGTGATAGCAACGATTGCTCGAGGCATAACCCGACGGGAGCATCACGATTTTATGGCGACGATTTGGCGGGATTAGTCTCAAAGGGTGCAATGAGACCGCAAATACTCCAGGAAGTAACGCAAATTGCCCCCTACGACGAACTCGAAAAAGCCCATAAATTAGCGGCCATCGACTGGATTCAAAGCGGCGCCGAGCTGTTTCGGACAGCCAAACCGGCTACCCCACCGCAACACCTGGTCTCTTATTTTGTCCTGACAGACGGCGACTTCTTTTTATTGGTCGAACACCGCAACGCCGGCCTCTGGCTCCCCACCGGAGGACACGTCGAGCCCGACGAACACCCCAGAGACGCGGTAGTCCGGGAAGCCGAAGAGGAATTGGCCATTGAAGCCCAATTTATCTTCGACAGTCCCTTATTCATTACTGTCACCCAAACGGTTGGACGCACCGCCGGTCACACCGACGTCTCGCTGTGGTACGTGCTTTCCCATCCGCGCACGGCCCGGCTCCAATTCGACGCCGACGAATTCAAATCGGTGCGCTGGTTCCACAAAGACAGGCTGCCACTGGAACACTGCGACCCGCATATGGGGCGATTTGCGGCCAAGCTGGCTGCTGCACGGGCACGTTGAGACGGCCCTGCCCACAGCGGCGAAATTGCCTCTTGCCTCGGTACCATTTAATGTACCACTGACCGGCCCCACTTAGCTCAAACCCACCCGGCGGGCCCCAGGAGGTACTCATGACCGAAAAAGTAATCCAATTCTGGACTAGCCGTGCAGGAAAGGATTTCGACCGCAAAGCCGGCCGTTCGGGCCGCCTACCGGCCATTGAGCGCCTAGCCGAATGGGCCCGCCCCCATCTGATGGGCGACCAAACCACCGCCATCGATTTGGGTTGCGGCACCGGTCTTTTCGCCCAGGCGGTAGGCAATCGCAACATAATTGGCATTGATTGTTCCGAGTCGTTTGCCGAAATAGCCCGGCAGCGCATGGATAAGGTTATCCTACAAAGCCTCTTCGAAGTGCAATTCCCCCCCTCTTCAATTGGCCAGGCCTCCTCGCTTTTCGTCATTGACGATTACCCCATCGACCAGAAACGGGCCTTCTTCCGACAAATTTTCGCCTGGCTCAAACCGGGAGGCCGGCTATTCTTTGCCGCCTATTCACCCAACGACGAACGCATGGGCACGCACAAAGTCCAAATCAATCAAGCCAGCCAGGCAGATTTCACCATTTACCTCGAAGAGGCCGCCGTCTACGAATCCCTATTATCTGCTGGCGGCTTTCAGATCCTTCAAAGCGAACTACTCACCGCTAAAGGCTATTACCAAAACCTTGGAGCCGCCTCTATTGCCGTGGGGCGGGAATTCATCTTATTGGAAGCGCAAAAGCTATGAACGCAGATCGTCAACAGCTTATGCAGGACGGCTACCTTATCCTGCGCCAAGTAATCCCGCCCGATATGCTCAAACCCATGCGGGCCCAATTTGAGAGACTGGTAGAGCGCCAAAAGAGCCGCTGGCAACAAGAAGGCTCCGATGCCTGGGAGACCGGGGCCCAGCCGCGGCTGTCCAATTACCAGGATCTCATCGACGCCGAAACCCCCCAGCCAGTAGAATTTTGGCTGCAGGATACCACCCTGGGTGTGGCGCGGCAACTATTGGCCGTGCCCGAAGCCACTGGTATTGCCGGAATGATGCTCATGTGCAGCCCCCAGACCAATCACGGGCCGGCCGCTTTGCACCGCGATATCCATCCTATCGATATGGCACCGATGGGCACTTTGCAGGCCGACCTGGTAGAAAACGGCCCCAAATACCTGCAGTGGAACGTAGCCCTCTACGACGACGACGTCCTCTGCGTAGTCCCCGGCAGCCACCGGCGCCTCAATACCGAAGAAGAAAACCGCTGCTTGCTGGCCGACAACCGCGCCCCCCTGCCTGGCGGCGTACCCGTCCATCTCAAAGCCGGCGACGGCGTTGTCTATATCAATTTCCTATTGCATTGGGGCAGCAATTACAGCACCAAATTGCGCCGCGCCATCACCGGCGGCCACACTATTTTCCCCCACGTAGGCGATCGGACCTTTAGTCGTTATCTATCGCCTGCCGGACAAGCCCATTTCGCGCATTTCCACACCCTCAGCGAAAAATTGCAGGACAGCACTGAGGCCGCCCTGCGGGCCGTTTTGGACCGCGACCAAACCGCTTATACCCGGGCAGTGCAAGACCTGCAACCCGGCGCCGGACCCGCCGGCCGTTTGGTGCTGGCCATTTACCTGTGCAAAGCCGCCCAGCATATCCACCGCCTCAAACGGCCCGACTTTAACACCTTGCCCCAGGACGAGCAAAGCCGCGCGACCTCTACCCATTCCATCAGCCTCAATTGGGGGCCGGCGTTTGCCGACCGCTTCACCTCTGCCCAAGCCGAGGCACTGTGGCAGCGCTTCGCCCAATTAGACGACCACCTGCAAGGCGAAGAGCACTTTATGCCCGGCTATCAATCGGGCCCGATGCGTTATTATTTTGAAGAGCTACGCGATAATTTCAGCGAAACCGATTTCCTCGCTGCTTGGTCCCGGTGATCTGCGGCGCCGATCGGTACGGTCAACACCACCTGTCATGAATCAATCAATGCAACCCCAGCGCCAAGATCCGCCCCGCCAAATCCGCATTGATAGCGACCTGATCCTGCGCCCCCTCTTTAGCCTCGATGCCCAGGTAGTCTACCAATGCATTGCCGGCACCCGCGCCAACTTAAGCCAATTCCTGGCCCATTGGGACCTCGATCTGGCTGGGCTCGAAGCCCGACTGGATCAACTTCGAGACCAATGGGGCGGCCCCGGCGAACAGGCCTACGCCATCCTCGAACACGGCCATTTTGTCGGGGTCTTGAGCTTGTCGCGGTTGGAGGCCAAAAATCGGGCCGCTGAATTGGGCTATTGGTTGGCCCAGCAAGCCCAGGGCAGAGGCGTAATGACGCGTGTGGCAGAGGCCGGTCTGGCCCTATTATTCGACCACTTCAACGCCAACCAGATCATTATCACCAGCTATGCGGCCAATACCAAAAGCAGAGCCGTTGCCCAAAGGCTGGGTTTCCGGCTGGATGGAATTACGCGACAGTGGCGCATCAACCAGCAGGGCCAGCTTTGCGACAAAGCGACCTATTCGCTGCTGCGCAACGAGTGGAAAGAGCAACGAGATCGCCCCGAAAACGGGCCTAGGCCCCTGCCAGATGTCTAATGGATAATGTGAGGAGCACACGGTATGGATCATTTCGCGACCACCGCCGTGGCCAGCGGCTACGCCAGTGACCGGCCCTATTTCCATCCCCAGGTTATGGCGCAGGTCCAATCCAGGCTCGGCCTCAGCGGCCCCTGCCCCCGGGCCCTCGACGTGGGCTGCGGGGCCGGTCTCTCGACCCTTGCCCTGACCGCCCTGGCCGAACGCGTCGTCGGCGTCGATTCCTCGGCCGCCATGGTGCAATCGGCCATCCCGCACGAGCGCGTCGAATACTTGACTTGCGCCGCCGAAGACCTTGCCTTCGACGAGCCCTTCGACCTGATCACTCTGGCCGGCTCGATAAATTGGATTGACCGGCCCCGTTTTTTCGCCCGCGCCGAAAAAAACCTCCGGCCAGGCGGCCACCTGTTGGTATACGATAATACCATCCTCGGAGAGATGGCCGAAGACCCCGCTTTTGCTACCTGGTACCAAACCGTCTACCTGCGACGCTACCCGCGCCCGTCCCGCGACGAATCGCCACTTGATGCCGCCGAATACCGACCCTATGGTTTTGAATTTTCTGCCGCCGAAGACTATACCAACCAAGTGGCCTTCACACGCGACCGCTTTATCGACTATCTCCTGACCCAATCCAATACCACCTCGGTATTAGAAATAGGCGCCGAAGACTATACCGAAATGAGAGCCTGGTTTACCGCCGCCTTGGCCCCCTTTTTCAGCCAGAGTCAACGCACTCTGCTCTTTGGCGGCTATATCTGGTATTTGCAAAAGGAAGCCGCATAATACCCAATTGACTTCAAAATGGCCGGCTATTTACCGCCTGTAGCCAAGGTCCACCCGCCGGCTTTTTCGGCCGGCCCCCAGACAAGTCAACACAATCCTCATGGCTGCTAGCTACCCGGGACCACCGGCCCCGCTTGCTGGGTGATGACCCCGTAGTGCTCCAGATGACGGTTCATGGCAAAATTGATGGTATTTTCCTTGTATTGCAGCGCCATATCTAGATCACAGCGGGCCACCACCAATTCGTCCTCAAGACTGATAGCCTGGGCGACAATCTCGCCGCTGGGGGCAATAATGCAACTCTGGCCGATCTGACTCACCCCTTCCTCCACCCCCGCCTTGGCCACCCCCACCACCCAGGTGGCGTTCTGGTAGGCCCCCGCCTGCATGCACAGGCTATTGTGGAAGTTGGCCAGATGACTGACTCCGTCGCGATCGGTGGGCTGGTCGGGCGTATTATAGCCCAAAAAAATCATCTCGGCCCCTTTTAAAGCCAGCACCCGATAGGTCTCGGGCCAGCGCCTGTCGTAACAGATGCACAAGCCCATTACGCCACCAAAAGCGCGCCAGGTATTAAAGCCCAGATCGCCCGAATCAAAATAGTATTTCTCTAAATTCTGATAGCGGTGCCCCGGCTGGTAACGGTCGTAGCCGGGCAAATGGATCTTGCGGTACTTGCCAATTATTCGCCCGCCTTTATCGACCAGAATAGCCGTATTATAGCGCCGCTTACCCGCCGGCCCTTCGACCAGTTCGGCGTAGCCCAAGTGGAAGCCAATACCCAACCGCGCCGCCTCGGCAAATAACGGCTGGGTTTCAGGCGAGGGCATATCCCGTTCGAAATACTCGTCGAGCTCGGCTTCGTCCTCGATATACCAATGCGGGAAAAAAGCGGTCAACGCCACTTCGGTAAATACCACTACATCGCAGCCCCGCCCGTGCGCCTGACGCATTAGATCGAGCAGCCGCCCGACGACTTGTTGCCTGTTCTGACTCAGCGGCACCGGGCCAAATTGGGCCGCCCCCACTGTAATATATCGCGCCATAAATCTCCTCCTGTTAGCTAGCTCTTCCAATCTTTAACATCACTACCTTTTTTTCTTCTCGACTCGAACGAAGGGCTCAGGGGGCGGCCGGCGGCGGTATGTGGGGGAGCGGGGCGGGGAAGCTGGAGGCCGGGCAGGCGGCGCAGCCGGGTGGGGCAGGGAAGGCCGCAAGCGGGCATCACATACCGCCAGAGGCCGGCCCCCCTGTGCCCACCCTTTCAAGCCCACCGTACTATACCGCCCACGCACTTGCTCGCCGCTCCCCAACGAGTATGTTCTTGCAGAGAATCCACTTAAAAAAAAAAGGACAGCCACATGTCACAACAAACCGAACTGGCGACCCTGGGCGGCGGCTGCTTTTGGTGCGTCGAAGCTATCTACCAGGACCTCAAAGGCGTCGCTAAAGTCGTCTCTGGCTACGCCGGCGGCCAACACCCGGCCCCCACTTACCAGGAAGTCTGCGCCGGCACCACCGGCCACGCCGAAGTGATACAGATCCACTTTGACCCGCAGACCATTTCCTTCGACGATCTGCTCTACGTCTTTTGGCGCACCCACGACCCCACCACCCTCAACCGTCAGGGAGCCGACAGCGGCACCCAGTACCGCTCGGTCATCCTGTATCATTCCGAGGCCCAGAAAAGCGCCGCCATCGCCGCGCTGAGCCAGACCGAGGCCAGCGATCTGTGGGATGACCCCATCGTCACCGAAATAGCCCCTTTCAGCCAATTTTTTCCGGGCGAGGCCTACCACCAGAATTTTTATAAGCTCAACCCCAACCAGCCCTATTGCCGCGCCATCATAGACCCCAAAATGAGCAAATTCCGCAAGGCCTTCGCCGACCGCCTCGATGCTTAAGTTGGCCTGAGAAACCTCGTTTGCACGGATTAGCCGACTAACCGGGCAAAATTACCGCGCCGCCTTGAGCTGCCCCCAGGAGCTTGCTTCCACCGCCGAATGAGTCCGCACTTGCAACTGGTATACCCCATTGCCCGGGGTATACCAGTGGTCATTATAGGCGCGCCCCGGCCCGGTGGGCAAGCCCATCGACCCTTTCCACATATGCCCACCGGCACTGCCGGCAGTAAAATACGGCTCCAGATCCAGGCGCAATTGTTCGCCCGGCTCAATATCGAAAGGCCCCAGTACTTCCTCGCCCCGGGCCTCGATACCAGAGGGTTCGAGCACAAAGGTCGGCTGTTCGACCCGGTGTAAGCTGGCAGGAGGGCGGCCCAAATACAGCTGCACGGGCCGAGTGAGCTGGTTATCGGCCACCAATAGAATCCCCAAATTCTGCCCCGTCACATTGGCGCCGGTCTCTTCAAAGCGCAGCTTGAAAGGCACGCTGCCGTGCTCGCCCAAATAGCGCACGTATTGATACAGTATCTGCTCCTCCACCGGCACCTGGCCGTCTAAGCCCAAAAGCCCCGGTGCTATCATGGGCCCCCAATACGTATTATCTTCCCGCACTTCCCCCACCCCAAATAGGACCCGATCGCCTACCCGATACGTGAAGCCGCCGTCGTAGCAGGAAGAAAACGGATCGGTAAAGGCCGGGCTCAAGGTCACGGTGATGGGCCCCAGGGCCATTTCGCCCTTGAGCACGTGCGTCACTTCCAACGTAACCGATTCGCGGATAGTCACGGGAAAACCGTCTTCGAGTAAGGCCTGGAGGACGTCCTCAGGCTCGTCAACCAGCTCGGGATGGGGCCCTTCCTGGACCGCAGTGACCTGGCCGGCAATGATAATGGGCGCATCGGCGTAGACATAGTCAATGGACCAGATCTCTATTGAACAGGCCCTTACCGAACGAGCTCCCGACAAGATAGCCAGGATGACCATCGCACTCCAGACAACTCCTTTTTGCAGTCTTGTTCTATCCATGTCCAGCTCCTTTCCAGGTGCGGCTCACCACCTTTGCAGCCCCCCCGATCCCGTCCCTTGCTGTAGCCTTCCCATTAAACTTCCCCATTTCCCGCCGCGACACCAAAAATAATGCGCATCCCCCTCTATCGCCGTCTTGATCCGCCCTCTTTCTCTGCCTATACTCCCTTGCGTCTCAACCCTCAATATACCTTGTAAGGAAAGTCATCCCATGTCCCGAGAAACTCTACGCATTGGCCTTATCGGCGTTGGCCTTATCGGCAAAGGCCACCTGCGCAAATACCGCGAAATTGACGCGGCCCAAGTAGTGGCCCTGGCCGATCTGGACCAGGACGAACTGGCCCGAGTAGCTGCCGAATTCGACGTCGCCGATACCTATACCGACTACAAAGAATTATTGCAGCGCGACGATATCGATGCCGTCGACGTCTGCCTGCACAATAACCTGCACGCTCCCGTCACCATCGCCGCCCTGGAAGCGGGCAAACACGTCTACTGCGAAAAACCCATCGCCGGCTCCTACGCCGACGGCCAGGCCATGTTGGCGGCGGCGGCGGCCACGGGACACCACTTATCCGTCCAACTGGCCAATGTCTTTGCCCGCGAAACCCGAGTCGCCCGCCGTCTCATTGACGAAGGCCGTCTGGGCCAGGTATACCATGCCCGCTCCACCGGCTACCGCCGCCGGGGGCGCCCCTTTGTCGACGGCTACGGCACGGCCCAATTCGTCCGCCGCGACGCCGCCGGGGGCGGGGCCCTCTTCGATATGGGTGTCTACCATATCGCCCGCATGCTCTATCTCTTGGGCCCGCCCGCCATTGAACGCATCTCGGGGAAAATCTACCAGGAAACCGGCATGGACGAGAATCGCCGTCAACAAAGCGGCTACGATGTCGAAGAATTGGCCACCGGCCTGGTGCGTCTGGGCGGCGGCGCCACCCTGGATATTACCGAAGCCTGGGCGATCCACCTGGACCCCTTTGAAGGCAGCTTTATCGTCGGCTCGGAAGGCGGGGTGCGGCTCGACCCCTTCAGCTACCATACTACGGTGGCCGATATGGATATGGACGCCACCTTCAATATCGATGCCGCTTCGCGCCGCTGGCACAGCCTGGGCGATACCGAAGACGCCTACGATTCGCCGCAGCAACACTGGATTGCCGCCCTCCAGGGTCGCGTCGAGCTATTGCCCACCGCCGAATTGGCCCTGCAGACCATGCTGATCAGCGAAGGCATCTACCTATCCGACCGCCTGGGCCGCGAGGTCACCGCCGCCGAAGTGGCGGCCGAATCGCGTTCCACCGCCCTCGACGTATAAGGAGCCCGCTATGAGTCTCCCCAAAATCCTCCTGCTGGGCGATTCCATCCGCATGAGCTACCAGGCCACCGTCGCCGATTTGCTAGACGGTCGGGCCCAGGTAGTGGGCCCAGGGGAAAACTGCCAGTTCAGCCTCTACACCCTATCGGCCCTGGACCGCTGGATCGACGAATTGGGCACGCCCGATATCGTTCACTGGAACAACGGCATCCACGACGCCGGCCACAATCCGGCCCGCACGCCGTTGCAAATACCCCTCGACGCCTATCGAGCCCATATCGACCTGATCGCCGGTCGCCTGCTCGCCCTCACCCCCAGGGTAATCTGGGCTACCAGCACACCGGTGCATCCCGAGCGCCCTTTCCGCGAGGATACCTGGGGCTGGCGCAACGAAGAATTAGACCAGTACAATGCCGCCGCCCTCGAAGTGGCCCAGCGCCATACCCTGCCGGTAAACCATCTCCACGCCCTGGTCTGGGACGATATCGATACCTGCCTGGCCGAGGACCAATTGCATTTGAGTCCGCAAGGCATTGACCGCTGCGCCCGCGCCGTGGCCGATGCCGTTGGGCAGTATTTATAGACAGCGCAGTATTTATAGACATCAATGAATATAGACAGCAATAGAATACCCCCTTCCTCTCAATACCGCTGAATACCCTATGACACAAACGCCCATCTACCGCGAATTACACCGGCCGCAATTCCACTTCACGCCGCAGAAAAACTGGACCAACGACCCCAACGGCCTGGTCTATTACCAGGGTGAATACCACCTCTTTTTCCAGCACAACCCGACCTCGGTAAAATGGGGCAATATGACCTGGGGCCACGCCGTGGGCACCGACCTGGTCCACTGGGAGCAATTGCCCAATGCCATTGAGCCCGACGAATTGGGCACCATCTTCTCGGGCTCGGCCGTGGTCGACTGGCACAATAGCGCTGGTTTTGGCCAGGGCGACAAGCCCGCTCTGGTGGCTCTTTATACCTCGGCCGGCTCCCTGGTCGAGCCCCCTTGCCCCTTTACCCAAAGCCTGGCTTTCAGCAACGACCGCGGCCGCACCTGGAACAAATACGCCGGCAACCCCATCCTTGGCCATATCCGCGCCGATAACCGCGATCCCAAAGTCATCTGGCACCAGCCGTCGCAGCGCTGGGTGATGGCGCTGTATTTAGAGGGCAACGATTATACCCTGTACAATTCGCCCGATTTGAAAAGCTGGACCCACCTGGGCGACTGGACCCTGCCTGGGGTCACCGAATGCCCCGACTTTTTCCCCCTCGCCGTCGACGGCGACCCGGCCGATACCCGCTGGGTATTCTGGGGCGCCGACGGCGGCTACCTCCTCGGCGCTTTCGACGGGGCTACCTTCACCCAGCAAACAGATGTGCTCAACGCCGAATACGGCATCAACGGCTACGCCGCCCAGACCTGGTCCGATATCCCGGCCGAGGACGGCCGGCGCATCCAAATCTCGTGGATGCGCCGCGGCCACTACCCCTCCATGCCCTTCAATCAGCAGATGTCGTTCCCGGTGGAATTGACCCTGCAAACCCTGCCCGAAGGCGTCCGCCTGTGCCGCCAGCCAATACGCGAAATTGAACACCTGCACGGCCGCACCCACCTCTGGCGCGACCACCCGCTGACCGACGGCGAGCCCCTGGTACCCGATACCCAGTGGGACCTATTCGATATCCGCGCCACTATAGAGTTGGGCGACGCCGACCAAGTCGGCCTGGAAATGCGCGGCCACGAGCTGGCCTACGATGTAGCGGACGGTATTTTCACCTGCCTGGGTGAGCAGGTACCTATTGTCCCGACAGAGGGCCGCCTGGAATTGCGCATGCTAGTCGACCGGACATCATTGGAAACATTTATCGGCGCGGGCCAAATTGCTATTTCCTCCTGCTTTCTGCCCGCCGCCGCCGATGTGCCGCTGAGCTTTTTCGCCCGCGGCGGCCGGGCTAAATTAATTTCGCTGGATATAATTGAATTGCGTTCTATATGGGAGACCCAATGACTCGCCCCAACATCGTTTTCATCCTCACCGACGATCAGGGCTACGGCGAATTGGGCTGCCACGGCAACCCAATAATCAACACCCCGCATATCGACCGCCTGCACGCCCACAGCACCCGTCTGACCGACTACCACGTCGGCCCCACCTGCGCCCCCACCCGCGCCGGCTTGATGACCGGTCACTACCACAATAGTACCGGCGTCTGGCATACCATTGGCGGCCGCTCGCTATTGCGCCAGGACGAGTGGAGCCTGGCCGACGCCTTTTCCGGGGCCGGCTACCGCACCGGCTTGTTCGGCAAATGGCACCTGGGCGACAATTACCCCTACCGGCCCCAGGACCGCGGCTTTGACGAGGTGGCCACCCACGGGGGCGGCGGCATTGGCAATACCCCCGATTACTGGGGCAATAATTACAACGACGACCACTACGCCGTCGACGGCGAGTGGACCCCTTTTGAAGGCTATTGCACCGACGTCTGGTTTGACCAAGGGCTGCGCTTTATCGAGCGCAACCGCCAGAATCCCTTCCTCTGCTTTATCACCACCAACGCGCCGCATTCGCCCTTTATTGTCGACGACCGTTTCTCCGCCCCTTATCAAGGCCGGGTGGAAAACGATAAACGCGCCAATTTCTACGGCATGATCTCCTGTATCGACGAGAATGTAGGCGTTTTGCGGCAGCAGTTGGAGGAATGGGGCCTGACGGAAAATACCATCCTCGTCTTCATGACCGACAACGGCACCGCCTGCGGCGCTTCCCCGGGGGCAGGACAGTTCATCCAAAACGGCTATAACGCCGGGATGCGCGGTATTAAGGGATCCGAATACGACGGCGGCCACCGGGTGCCCTTTTTCATCCACTGGGCCAAAGGCGATATCGACCAGCCCCGCGATATCGACCAGCTCACCGCCAATGTCGATATTATGCCGACACTGCTGGACTTATGCGGCATCGATGCGGGCCAGCGCGACTTTGACGGCCGCAGCCTGGCGCCGTTGTTGCGCAACCACAACAGCCCCTGGCCCGATCGACCCCTGGTCACCGATTCGCAGCGTATTACCGAGCCCGAAAAATGGCGCAAATCCGCCGTAATGACCCAAGATTGGCGCCTGGTCAATGGCCGCGAACTGTACGACATAACCGCCGATCCGGGCCAGCGCACCGATATCGCCGACCAGCACCCCGACCGGGTCGCCCAGATGCGCCGGGCCTACGAAAACTGGTGGAGCAAAGTCTCGCGCCAATTCGACGGCACCATACCCATTCCCATAGGCGTTGAGGGCCGCAAAGAAACGCGGCTCAATTCCCACGACTGGCGCAACGATCCAGTGGAATGCGCCTGGAACCAGGCCCAAGTGCACGCCGGCCTGCAGTGCAACGGCTATTGGGAAATTGACGTGGCCACCCCCGGGCGCTACCGCTTTGAGCTGCGCCGCTGGCCCCGCGAAGAAGACCGCGCCCTGTGCGGTGGCATGCCCGGTGAGATAAAATCGTATAACGATATCGAAGAGGGCTACGGCGGCGGCCAAGCCCTGGCCATAAGCCAGGCGCGCCTGCAAGTGGGCGATTGGGAAGAAGAAAGCGCCGTGGCCCCCGACGATAAGGCGGCGGTATTCACCGGCGAATTGGCCGCCGGAGAAACACGCCTGCAAACCTGGTTCACCGGGACGGAAGTGGATCTGGGGGCCTATTACGTCTACGTCGAACGCCTGTAGAATTCTGCTTGGCCGTATAGGGCAAAAATGACATTGCGCCCAACTAGCTGATGCGCGGTGAAATCCAAACGGATTTTCGGACGCACTCTAAATTGAATATCGAGCGACTCGCCGGGGTCTATACCACAAAGCCCCAGCCCGAAAGCCCGACGCGAAAGGACCGGCTCCATGATTATCAAACCGAAAATCCGCGGTTTCATCTGTACCACCGCCCACCCCGACGGCTGTGCCCACAGCATTAACGAGCAAATCGACTGGATCAAAGCGCAGGGTTCCTTCGACGGCCCCAAGCGCGTCCTGGTGGTGGGTGCCTCCACCGGCTACGGCCTGTCCTCGCGCATGGTCGCCGCCTTTGGCGGTGGAGCCGATACGCTGGGCGTATACTTCGAAAAAGAACCCTCCGAAAGACGCCCCGCCACCGCCGGCTGGTACAATTCCGCTGCTTTTGAAAGCGCCGCCCGCAAAGCCGGTCTCTACGCCGACAGCTTCAACGGCGACGCCTTCTCCGACGAGCTTAAGGCCCAGGCCGTTGCCGCTATAAAAGAGCATATGGGCCAGGTCGACCTAGTGGTCTACAGCCTGGCCTCGCCGCGCCGCATCCACCCTAAAACCGGGGCGCAATTCTCCTCGGTGCTAAAACCGCTGGGGGCCCCGTACAGCAATAAAACCGTCAATGTGCAAAGCGGCGAAGTGTCCGAGGTCACCCTAGAACCGGCCAGCGACGAGGAAGTGGAGCATACCACTGCGGTGATGGGCGGCGAGGATTGGCAATTGTGGCTGGAAGCCCTCAATGAAGCCGGTGTGCTGGCCGCCGAGGTCCGCACCGTGGCCTATACCTATATCGGCCCGGAAGTCACCTGGCCGATGTATCGCGACGGCACCATCGGCAAGGCCAAGGACCACCTTGAAGAAACCGCCAAACACCTCAACGGCTACCTCGCCGGCAAAAACGGCCACGCCTTTATTTCAACCAATAAAGCCTTGGTCACCCAGTCCAGCGCCGCCATTCCCGTGGTGCCGCTGTATATTTCGCTGCTCTACAAAGTGATGAAAGCACAGGGCACCCACGAAGGCTGCACCGAGCAGATGTACCGCCTTTTCAAAGAGCGCCTCTACGGCGGCGCTCCTATCCCCGTAGACGAACGCGGCCGCATCCGCGTCGACGACCTGGAAATGCAGGACGACGTCCAAGCCCAGGTCACCGCCCTGTGGAGCCAGGTGACCACAGAGAACTTGGAAGCCCTCTCCGATATCGAAGGCTACCGCAGCGAATTCCTCAAGCTCTTCGGCTTTGGCCTTGACGCCATAGACTACGACCAGGACGTGGCCCCGGATAAAGCGCTGTAAAAACCGCCCCCCTTCTTTTTTAATTGGAGTGTCCCCGGAGGTCCAGGTGGGGGTGGCCAGCGGCGGTATGTGGGGGTGTGAAGCGGGGAAGCTGGAGGCCAGGGGGCGGCGCAGCCGGGTGGGGATGGGAAGGCCGCAAGCGGGCATCTACATACCGCCAGAGGCCGCCCCCAACTGGACCGTCACCAGCAGTCCAACCCCGCCTCTTTCCGCCCCTTCTTCCATCTCCCTTTTAATTGGAGTGGATCCAGAGGTCCAGTTGGGGGTGGCCGGCGGCGCTCAGTGGGGGTGTGGGGCGGGGAAGCTGAAGGCCAGGGGGCGGCGCAGCCGGGTGGGGATGGGAAGGCCGCAAGCGGGCATCTACATACCGCCAGAGGCCGCCCCCAACTGGACCGTCCCAGCAATCCATCTCCCGCCCCCGTTTAGCCATTGCCGGGCAGATCACGCTCTAAACGCACTTGCCCAAAACTGTCCTGACCTGAACTAGCCCTCATCCCCGCGCCCCTCAGTGGTATTCCACCCCCACCACACTTCCCCCTTCCCGCGCCCGATCGGCCCCAAAGCCAAGCAAATGCCCGGTGATCGAATCCTCGATCTGAGTCGTCGACAGCGACGGGGCCTCCCCTCGCACCAGCTTGACAAAATCAGCCACCAAGCGCAGATCACCGCCGCCGTGGCCACCAAAAGCACCGCTGGTATCGCCCAGCTGCGCCAGGTCCACGACCTCCTCACCGTATTCCTTGCCCGGCCTGGGATCGATATGGCGAATAGTGAAACATCCCTCTTCAAAAACACCCTGGATCTCGCCCAGCGTACCCACCAGATGCAGCGACCGCATCGGCTTTGCCGCCCCACCGATCATATTCAGCGTTGCCGTGGCCCCATCGGCAAATTCGACCGCCACCGACTGGTGGTCGACCACCTCGTTATCGCAATGCCAGACGCAGCGCCCGTACGGATTGTCGCCCTCCAACGAGGCGATCTTATCGGCAAGAGTCGGCCGCTCGATATGCTCCAGGGTATCCCATACGTAAAAAGCCCAGCGGTCGGGGTGGTCGATATAATGCTTGCGCGCCGAATAGAGGCAATCGGCCTCAATGGCGCAGTCGACCAGACAGCGTGTCCCCGCCCCCTCGGGCGCCTTCTCGGGCCGAAACTGGAAATTTGACCCCACACTGGAGACCCGGCGTGCCGGGACCCCGCTCTTCATCCAGGCGATCAAGTCTAGATCGTGGCACGATTTGGCCATTAGCATCGTCGAGCCACAATAGCTTTCCTTACTCCACTTGCCGCGCACGAAACCAACACCCATATGGTGGTAGGAAACGTGCTCTACCGCCTGTACATTGAGCAATTCGCCGATACGGCCCTTGGCCACCTCCTGGCGGACGGCGGCGTAAAAGGGCGCAAAACGCAGGACATGACAAATGGCCACTTTGCGTTGGTATTGACGCGTTGCTCTGATGAGCTGCCACATCTCTTCGGCGGTAGTGGCAAAAGGTTTTTCCAATAGCATATGATACCCTGCTGCCAGCAACGGCAAGGCGGTGGACACGTGTTGGTGATCCATAGTGCCGTTAATGATAAAATCAGCCAATTGGGACCGTCCAGCCAAATCCTCGGCACTGGAAAAACACTGGTCGGAAGATAACCCAAAGCGCTCGGCGGTCTGGCGGCGGCGCAGCTCGGACAGATCGGCGACACCGACAATTTGCAGCTGGTCGGGATTGCGTTCGGCGAAAGAAGCATAGGTCAGGGCGCGATGACCGGCCCCGACGATGACGGCGGTTAGAGGAGCCATAGGGCAATTGCCTTACCAATGAATGAGATCAGTTGTCGCAGTTAAGGAGCAGACGGCACATCGTAGCTGGGCTGCCGTGCGAACCGCCGCAGGCCGGCCCGAATTTTGATGCCTGCCCCCGGTGCCAAGCGTACACAGAAATGAGGCGCATCAATCTGGGCCGACGCCTGCCCAGGGACCGGACGGTCTCGCAACCACCGCGAAGGATTGTCTCGCAGCGGTTCGGTATCGCCGCCGTCGTAACTCACTTCAGCAAAAATATGCTCGCCGAAAGCGCCGGCCTGACATATGAGCGTACGGCTATGACGCGGGCTCAAATTGACCAGTTGCAGCCCCACGGATTCATCCCCGAGTTCGTCGACCAGGGCGGCGACATCCTCCGGCAAGCCGGGGCGCTGACGCTGGGCATCGAAGTAACGCACCGTAGCCCGTAACAGCCCGCCGTTATAAACCGTTTGCGGGGCCCCCGTGGTGACTTGGGTTAGCCCTTTGGTCACCACCGGATTGGGGGGCCATTGGTTGTCGCGCAGGAGCGTTTGCAGATCGCGCTTCTCGGCGCGGATGGTTTCCATAAACGCCTGGGCATACAAATGTTCGGCCTGCAAAATCTGCTCGGGCCAGGCCCCATTCTGCCCGTCGTAGTATTGGAAACGGGCGTGCTCGGACTCCTGGGTGCGCCGATCGGAAGCGGGACTGACCTGGTTCCAATCGCGGACGCGGTCACCATGACGCAATTGTTCGATGAGCGCGCGGTCGGCCTTGGCCATAGAGGCGTGGTACAGATGGGCGAATTCGAGCAGACGGGGAGGCCTGAAGTCGGTCCAGCCATGGCGGTCATAACGACCCGGCACCAGCAGTTGGCCGTCTTCCCCTTGCTTGGCGTTATCCAATAGCATGGTCAGCTGCGAGCGCAACAAGTCGAGATAGCCCATATCGCCGGACAGCAGCACGGCGCACTCGGCCGCTATCGTAAGACCGCCAAAATTGATATCGGCCGCATAGCTGCTATTCCAACCGTAGAGCCCGCCCCACCACTGGCCGTTGCGATGCTCGCCAATGCGGCCAGAGGGGCCGACATTGTCCGGTACGATGCCGCCGTTGGCGCCAATTCGCTCGATCCAGGCCTGACAGTAGTCCAGCACCCAAGTGCGGTATTTCTCCTCGCCGGTGTATAAATAGGCATTGGTCACCAGCGCCGTGGCGGTCAGATTTGTCGGCGTATCGCCGTCCAGGACCAAACAATTGAACAGGGCGACGATCTCATCCCGACGTTTGGGGTCCTCGTGCCAGTCGGGTTCCAAATCCTCAACCAACGGGTACAGCGAAGCCCGTTGCACCCCGTTGGCGTTCCTGTTGAGCAGTATTTTTGCAAAATCGGCGGCAGTGCCGTGGCCCCAGCCTTGGCCCGCCTGCAGCAAAGGCCCCACGCTCGATGGGAAGGGCGAACGCAGCAGCCGCTTTTCGGCATCGTAATTTGGCGCCTTGTCGTCATCGCCGATAAACATATCGGCAAACCGCGCCGCCCGCTGCCGGTGCTCCGGATTGGCCGGATCGGCGACGCCAAATTCGTAGAACGCCTGGTTGCCTTCACCCTGGTGAAACAGCTCGAAGGCTTGGCCCAGGTTGTAGTATTCGTTGTGCAGTTGGGCTATATAATCGGGATGCCTTGAGCCGCCGGGGACTATCTCGTCGCCGAAGTAGCGGGTGGCGGCGTTCCACTCGCCCAGGGCGTGTGGCAGCAGTCGGTCCCAACCGCCTAAGGCGTAGAGGGCGCCGCGACCAGCGCGGGATTCGTATACGTCGTCAACATCGTCGACAAAGGTAGCCGCCCCGTCGGCAAAACTGTATTTCTCGGAAGCGGCGATAGCCGTTTCCGAGAGCGTGTCCAACAATTTGCGCTCCAGCAGGGCCCAGGCCGGCGGCGGCGTGGGCACAGTTGCTTCAATAGTTTTCATTCGGTCTCCTAAGCCAGGACCTGTTCGGTCGAGGCGCAGCCTGTTGCCACCCAGGCCCTTGTAACCTTTACGGGCTGTTGGGAAAATTTAAACAAAAGGACAAAGGGAGGCACGATATATTCGCAAACTGAGCCAGCATTACTAAAACGTCGCTAAAAAATTCGGAATTTGGCCCGGACCGGCGTCTTTGCCTACATTGAGATATTTAAGATCCACAACGTCAGCACAGCCACCAGGACGGCGTCGGTCCGAGACCGTCCCACAATGAGGCGAACGCCCCTCTAAACCATCTTGGGGACGGCCAATTTGCAACCTGCAAAAATAGAGGTATCGACGCCGTGATCAAAGACCCGCCGCTGCTAAAAATACGCCGCAATTTTCCCCGCCCCGACGCCCAACTGCTGCGCCGCCTAAACCATGTGCAGACCGGCTTTCTGGTCGATTGCATGGACGGCCGCGGCGCCCTCGATTACCGCATTAAACCCCTGGCCCCGGACAACTGCCGCTTTACCGGCACCGCTCTCACCTGCTTTGCCGGCCCGGCCGACAACCTGGCCGTCTTCGCCGCCCTGGAAGTGGCCCAACCCGGCGACGTCATTGTCGCCGGCACCGACGGCTTTACCCAGGCCTGCGTCACCGGCGACCTGCTGTTGGGCATGGCCCGCAACCGCGGCGTATCTGGTTTTGTCACCGACGGCTTGGTGCGCGATGTCGAAGGTATCCTCTACGTTGAAATGCCCACCTTCTGTCTGGGCGTAACGCCCAATTCCTGCGCCCGCACCGGCCCCGGCACCGTCGGTCTGCCGCTGTCCCTGGGCGGGGTGACAGTGGAATCGGGCGATGTCATTGTCGGCGACCGCGACGGCGTCGTGGTGGTGCCGCGCCAGGACTTGGCCCGGGTTTGCCAGCAACTAACCGCCGTGCAAGAGGCCGAAGCCGATATGGCCCGTCGGGTCCGCCTAGGGCTGAAAAATATCGAGTCGGTGCAGCAATTGCTGGCCTCCGACCGCACTGAATATCTCGACTAAACCGACTATTATGCCCCGGGGCTACTGGCCGCTGTGGACCGCGACTTTGCTGTTCTTTGCCGCCTTTTACACCCTCGCTGTAGCAGTACCGTTGCATCTGGACCGCCTGCCTTTGCCCGACTGGCAGACCGCTTTGGTGCTGGGCTCCTTTGGCATGGCTGCCCTGGTGCTCAGACCGGCGTCGGGCCTACTGGCCGACTGGGGAGGCCACCGTCCAGTTTTGCTGTTGGGGGCCTGCTGTCTGGGGCTGGGCGCTCTGGGCCAAGCCTTGCTCGAAATGCCGCTGGCCCTTATTGGCTGGCGCCTTGTCCAGGCCGCCGGCTACGTCGCTTTTACTACGGCGGCCACCGCCCGGCTGGTCGCCCTGACCCCGCCCCACCAACGCGGCCGAGCCCTGGCCTGGTACGGGACAGCCGCCAATCTGGCCATTTGTCTGGTCCCCGCCGCAGCCCTGAGCAATTTGCCCAACCGGCCACTACAGAGTGCTTTTTTCGTCGCTGCGGTGCTGGCGGCCATAGCCTTAGTCCCCGCCTTTATGGGCCCCACCCCAACCGCCCAGCCTGGACCTGCCCCCCCGCCGATGCTGGTGGCTTTCCGGCACCTGCACCGCCCCATGGTACTGGCCTTACTATTCGGCATCGGCTATGGCGCCTTCCTCAAATTCCTGCCCGTCCTGGCCCTCAGGCGCGGTATTGAAATGGGCTGGATCTACGCCCTCTACGGCCTGGTCATCATCCTTATGCGCGCCTCGGTAGGCAGCTTCATCGACCGCTGCCACCGCCCCTCTACCCTCGCCCTGGGCTTTGTCTGCCTGCTCGGGGGCATGCTCTTTTTCGCCCTCTCGCATTCGCTGGCCGGCCTGTTGGCCGGGGCCGCCTGTATGGCCGCAGCTGGCGGTCTATTGCACCCCCTGCTCATCGCCATCCACGTCCACAATAGCCATCAGTGGGCCCTGGCCGGAGGGAGCGCCGCGTTCTATTTTGGCTTCGATTTGGGCCTGGGCGCCGGCCCCTGGCTGGCCGCCCCGCTGTTCGAGCGTTTTGACATTGCCGCTGTCTATTCACTGGCCGCGGGTGCCGCTGTGCTCGGCTTGGGCCTTATCGGGGCGTCCTGGCGCCAGGCCATTTGGCAGCGACCAGTCCCCTCTCAGGAGAATACATGAATATTCGCTCGGTCCACCCCGACGATGCCGCGGCCATCGCCGCCCTCTACAACCACTTCGTCCTCCACACCACCGTGAGTTTTGAAGAGGAGCCGGTTGCCACCGCCCAGATGGCCCAGCGCATCGAAGCCTATCGCAGCACTCACCCTTGGTTGGTTGGCGAAGAGGATGGCCTGGTCGGCTATGCCTACGCCAGCCCCTACCGCCCCCGTCCAGCGTATCGTTTCACGGCCGAAACCACCATTTATCTGCACCCCGAGGCCACAGGCCGCGGACTGGGTAGCCGCCTCTACCAAGCGCTGTTGGACAAACTGGTCCAGGGCGGCTTTCAAACAGTGCTGGGCATTATCGCCCTGCCCAATCCGGCCAGCGTCGCCCTACACGAAAAACTGGGCTTTGTCCAGGTGGGGCAACTGGCCCAAGTCGGCCACAAATTTGACCGTTGGATAGATACCGGCTACTGGCATAAATCCCTGCAGGCCCCAAGCGATCCCACAGAGAGGGTGCAATGACTGAAATAAACCTGCCCGGCAAGGTCAGCGATTTCAACGATATCGGCCTGAAGCGGGCCACCCGCGGCGACCTCGACGCCGTCTTGTCGCTGCTGCGACAACGGCCCAATTGGCTCAGTAAAATCGGCCCGCACGGCCGCACCATGCTGTGGGAAGCCGCCCATGCCGGACGAGAGCAGTTAGTCGAATTGCTCCTCGACCGGGGCGCCCCGCTGGAGCACCCCGGCTGCTACTATACGCCCATGTTGGCCGAAGTGAGCTCCTGTACGGCGGCCCACCTCAAAGGCCACGACGGGGTCGTCCGCTTATTGCAACAACACGGCGCCGGCCGCGATTTCCACGACGCCTGCTATTTGGGCGATCAGGCGTATGTAACCGACGCCCTATCCAGAGATGCGTCCCTGGTCCAAAGTTGCAAATCCGACACCTCCGACGAAGCCGCTTCGACTCCTCTGTTCTACGCCGTGGCCGGCTGCCAATCCGCTATTCTGATCCGGCTATTAGAAACCTGGCAGGGCCCTCTCCCCGGGGACGGAGGTCTATTGCTGCGCTGGGCCGTCTGGCGTGACGACGAAGCCCTCATAGCCCCCTTGCTCGAACACGGCGCCCACCCCCAAGCCACCGGCCTCACCAATTGGGCCACCCAGCCGCACCTGCGCCAATTGGCCCGCCGCCACGGCCACGAGCCCGATATCGACGCGCCCAATTGGCTCGGCTTTCCGGCCCTGGTCGACGCCTGTCGCGGCAATCACAACCAAACCGACGACCCCGACCGGGCCCAGGCGTTGCTCGACCTGGGTGCGGCGGTCAATATTCGCGACCACAAGGGCAAAACCCCGCTGCACCGGGCGGCCCAGGCCGGCTTCAGCAAAATTCCCGCTCTATTGCTGCAACGCGGCGCCGATCTGGAAGCCCCCGACGCAGTGGGCGAAACTCCGCTCTTTGAAGCCGTGCGAGCCGGTCGCCCCGCAGCCGTGGCCCTCTTGCTGGCCGCCGGGGCCGACCCACACCGGGCCAATAGCAAAGGACGCACCTGCGCCGACCTGGCCCGGGGCCTGAAGGGCGCCAAAGCCACGCGCCTGGCCGAGGTGCTCGACCAATTGCTCAGTGCATCCAATGCACGGTAAGACAGCGACAATAAGACAGCACTGATATTACAGCACTGAAATAAATATATTTAACTAACCGGAGGATTCGCCCTTGCCCCTCAGCAAAGCCGATTTGCAATCCCGCCTGAGCCAACCTCAATTTCCCCGCAGCGCCGCCTACGACCCCGAATGGGTGCTGGAAAACGCCATGGGCCCCAATGTCCTGTGGCTAGCCGAAGCGCTGAGCCAGGTCGTCGAGCTGCGCCCCGGCATGCGCGTCTTGGATTTGGGCTGCGGCAAAGCTATGAGCTCCATTTTTTTGGCGCGCGAATTTGGCGTCCAGGTCTGGGCTACCGATCTGTGGATTGAGGCCAGCGACAATTGGACCCGGATTAAAGAGGCCGGTCTTGAAGAGCAGATATTCCCCATCCACGCCGAAGCCCATTCGCTGCCCTATGCCAATGGTTTCTTCGATGCCCTGGTCAGCATGGATTCCTATCACTACTTTGGCACCGACAATCTCTATATTGGCCGCTGCGCCCCACTAGTGCGCCCCGGAGGCCCCATCGCCATTGTCGTGCCGGGCCTGGAGGGGGAACTCGACGACGGCGTACCCGAAGAGTTAGCGCCCTATTGGCCCTGGGATTTCTGCTCCTTCCACGGCCCCGACTGGTGGCGCCGCCACTGGACCAACAGCGGCAAGGTCGAAGTCGAGCGCGCCGATTGGGTGCCCAACGGCTGGCGAGCGTGGCTCGACTGGGAAGAGACCCTCATCGAGCACGGCCGCACCAAAAACCAGGACGAGACGCAATTGCTGCGCATAGACGGCGGTAAGCGCCTGGGCTTCAGCCGCGTGGTGGCCCGCGTGCCGGCTTAAATTCGCCGCCTTATTTTCCTATATTCCCGAAGGTATCACGCCGCAACACTTCCCAAAGCGCCCCAATGCCCATGCCGCGCATCTACCTGCTGTCCCACCTCAGTCTGGCCCTTATCTGGCTCTACCACGGGCTCGTGCCCAAACTGTTGGTCGGCCACGCCCAAGAAGTGCGGATGAACGACGCCCTGATCCCCTTTGTCGAGCGCGATTTGGCCCTGCTGGCCGTGGGTATAGGCGAAGCACTCTTCGCCATCGTTTATCTACTCCTCTACCGCCATGCCTGGCCCAATTACCTGTCGATCTTTTTCGGCCTAGCCACTATTCCGCCGCTGCTGTTGGTCGCCCCCGACCTATTCGGCCACGCCTTCAATCCTTTTTCGACCAATCTCGGCCTCGCCTCACTGGCCCTCATCAACCTCTGGTCCCACCCCAATAGACGCCCTTTATGACTGATTCACTCTACCCACAACTGGCCGCTATAGAACAAGCCCGCCAGCAGCTGGCCCCCTATATCCTGCAGACCCCTGTATCCCGCCTGGCCGCTGAAGCCATCGCCCCCCAGCTGGACCCCGATACCCAAGTCTGGCTCAAACTGGAACTCTTCCAGCGCACCGGTACCTTCAAGCCCCGCGGTGCTCTCAACCGCATGCTGGCTCTCGACGCCGAGCAATTGCCCCGCGGCGTCACCGCTGTAAGCGCCGGCAATCACGCGATTGCCGTGGGCTACGCCGCTGCCGCCTTGGGCACTTCGGCCAAGGTCGTAATGCCCAAAAACACCAATCCGGCCCGTTTAGCCCTGTGTCGCGACCTGGGCGCCCAGGTCGTTTTGGTCGACGATGTCCACGCCGCCTTTGACATGGTGCGGACCATCGAAGCCGAGGAAGGACGAATTTTCGTCCACCCTTTTGAAGGGCCGCTCATTGTCGCCGGCACCGGCACCGTGGGGCTGGAACTAATGGAACAATGCCCCGACCTCGACGCCGTGGTGGTGCCCATCGGCGGCGGCGGCCTGTGCGCCGGTGTCGCCGCCGCCGTCAAGCAGAGGGCCCCGGCCTGCCAAGTATTCGGCGTCGAGCCGGTGGGGGCGAATACCATGCAGCAGAGCTTCCAATCGGGCCAACCCGAATCCCTCGACCGGGTCGCGACCATCGCCGACAGTCTGGGGGCCCCGCATACCGCCGCCTATTCGCTGGGCGTGTGCCGGCGTTTCGTCGACGAGCTGGTCCAAGTCGACGACGACGCCCTATGCGCGGCCTTGTACTTCCTGTTCGCCCGTGCCAAACTGGCGGTGGAACCGGCCGGGGCCGCCACCACGGCAGCGCTATTAGGCCCGCTGCGGCAAAAGCTGGCGGGCCGTCGCGTCGGCCTGGTGGTCTGCGGGGCCAATATCGACAGCGATAGTTTCGTCCAGTATTTGCAGCGCGGCAAAGCGCAATGGGCCGCTTGATACTATACCCCGAAAAACAGCCTCCATCCACTTCAAAAGCAGACAATCTATGCCCACCCTGCAACCGCTCAACGCCGATAATTTTGCCCTCTTCAGCAACCAGGTGCCAGCCGGGCAAGACGCTTTTTTGCCGATGATTTTCGGCACCCGGAAAGAAGCGCAAAAACAGACCCAATGGCTATCGGCCTACGACCCCGACCACCTCTATCTGGTTGACGATCAGGGATCAGCCCCCTGCCTGTACGCCCTCCGCAGACAGGGCGAGGCGCTGTGGTTTTCCTTTATCCAGCCCGCAAATTGGGCCGCTCGGTTCGATATTTTCGCCGACTCCCTGCCGCGCCTATTGGCCTTGTTCAACCAGCAACGCGACTACCAGTATCTGTACGGCAAAATGGAATCAGCCGATACCCCGCCGACCCTGCTGCCCGGCTATTTGCCGGAATTCTTGCGCCACCGCTTTAAAACCGAGCATCGTATGTGGCTGCGGCGCTCCAACAAATTGCCCGTTCCTCCGGCGCTGGATTTGCCAACAGCCTTTACGCAGAATCGTTTTGCCGACAAGTTGGTGCCGGAAATAGCCGACCTGGTCGCCGAGGTATTCACCCGCGAGGAGGTCGACTTTAGTGTCGATGACGCCCGCGAAGAGTTAGAGAGCCTGCTCGGCGACGAGCTATTCCGCCAAAGCGCTATGCTGCTGCGAAATACAGCGGGCCAACTGGTGGCCGCCGGCTGGTGCATGGGCAAGGAGCAAACCTACCCCGGCGAAATGGTCGTCCTACAGGAATACCAGGGCCAGGGCCTTGGGCGGTATTTGTTGACCCAATGTATCCGCACCCTAGCCCAGGTCTCGCCGGATCAGGATATCGAGCTTTGCACCTGCCGCGAATGGACCAAGGCAGTACGCTTATACGAACAGTACGACTTTGCCCCCTACGACTTCTGGACCTATATCAGCTTTCGCCGAAATTAGCCCGTTTTGCAGGAGATCAATATGCCAGCCCCCACCCCAGCGCAACGCCAACAGTGGCAAGACCAGGGTTACCTAGTACTGGAAAACGCCGTCCACGGCGAGCAATTAACGCGCCTGCAACAAGCCTTCGCCCACTGCGCCGCCGCCTGCAAGGACGCCTGGCTGGAGCAAGTGGCCCGTGGTCAAGCTACAGCCACTTTTTACGATATCCCCGAACCGCTGGAAAAAGACGAGATCTTTCTCGACCTGGTCGACCACCCCAGTTGGTTTGGCCTGTTGCAGGATTTCACCGACGGCGAATTGCTCTTTCTCGCCCCGCAGGTGCGCTCGGTGCCGCCCTGGCCCCTCAGCTATACCGGCTGGCACCCCGATGTGGGGCCGGATAACCCGCTCCATATCAAAGTGCAGATCTACGTCGAAGATGTGGCTCCGGGGACGGGCGAATTCGCCTTTGTACCCGGCAGTCATGCCCCCGGCAGCGGTCCCTATAGCCGCCCCCGTTTGCAGCACAGCATGCCCGGCTTAAAGACCTTTCCCGCAGCGGCCGGTAGCGCTATTATCTTTAATACGCGCGGCTGGCATACAGCCATGGACAACGGCGGCACCACGCGCAAATCGATTATCCTGATCTACGAAAAGCGCACGCCCGGCAAAGTAAAACCCCAGACCTGGGCCCCTATCGCCCACCGCTGTACCACGCCCGCCCGCCGGGCACTATTTGGCCTAGAGGTTTAATATGGCCCACATCGACGCGCATCTACACGTATTCGCCCGGCCCTCGGCCCGCTTTCCGCGCCAGGCTACGCCCCTGGCTCCGGCCGAACGTGAAGAGCCGGTGGAAAAGCTGCTCGAACAGATGCAGGCCCACGCCATTGACCAGGCCATGTTGGTGCAATTGGGCGGCACCGCCCTGGAAGAGCACGCTTATTTGCAGCATTGCCTGAGCACTTATCCCGACCGCTTCCAGGGCATTGGTCTGATCCCACCCGACTGCCCCGAACCAGAGGCACATATGGACGCCCTGGCTGCAAAAGGCGGCATTGTCGGCTTTCGGCTGGGGACCTTGGGTGGGCCAGCCGATCCTTTTGCGCCCATCGACGTGAAGCAATTTAGCAGCTACCGCATTTGGCGTCACGCCGCCCAACGCGACTATGTCCTGTGGCTTTATCTGCAGGCGGGGGACGCCCATCTGGCGGCGCATATAATAGACGCCTTTCCGCAAGTACGGGTGGTATTCAACCATCTGGGGATCTGTCCTGGACGGGGGCAGTTCTCCATCGACCAATGGGGCCGGCCGCAAGTGGCCACCGCCCCCTACAACCCGGCCTTCCACACCACCTGGCGGCTGGCCCGCTACGAGAATGTCGCCGTCCTGCTATCGTGCCAATACGCCTTTAGCAAGGAAGATTTCCCGCACCGCGACCTGGCTGGCTGGCACCAGAGCTTATTGGGCGCATTTGGCGCCGGACGCTTGATGTGGGCCACCGATGCGCCGTGGATTTACCAGCAGCCCGGGTACGGGCCCTTAACGACCATTATCGACGAATTATTGCCGGGTATCAGTGCCCAGGAAAAAGCGGCCATTATGGGGGGGACGGCGGGCGAGTTTTTGCGCTTTGCCAACCGCTGAGCAAGCACCCGGACTCGATCGATTCGGCGAGCAATTTATCAGACTGTTGCCTGAATTCAGAGCCAATCGGACCTCTCAGCGCACCATGAGCAATTTGCGCGTTTCAATCCTATCACCAGCCTGCAGGCGGTACAGATACAATCCGCTCGCCAGCATCCGGCCCCTTTCGTCATGGCCCTGCCACGGCACAGCATGGACCCCGGCCGACAACATGCCTCTGGTCAGAGTCGCCACTTTCTGGCCGGCCAAATTGTAAATCGCCAATTCGGCCTCCTGACTCATTGAGAGGGCAAAGCGGATCACCGTGCCGCTATTAAAGGGATTGGGGAAATTCTGCTCCAGGGCCAGCTCTATCGCCGGGCTCTGGTCATAGTCCGCCGCAATGGCCGTGGGTACCCTCGGTGTGGCAGCCACCAAGCGCACATCATCGACAAAAAAAGTGCCGTTGAGATTGCCCGTAAGGCGGATAAATTCAATGGGCAACTCGACGTTGAGTGCCTCCATCGGCACGGTAATCTCCTGCCACTCCCGCCGCGTCAGATCTACCCCAAGATCGAACAGCGAGGCAATCTGCCCCCCCAAATTAATATGGGCGCTGAAACGGGGGCCCAATGCCGGCAATACCGCATCGCCGGGGTGGAAGGACAGGCGCAGAGCCTGGTAGCCGACCGGCTCGATGGGCGCCGCGGGGCTATATTCGACGCGCCATACCCGCCCCTCGCCCGTCATTTGCATGGCAGTGCGGCCCTCTGGAGCCATCGCCTGTGGCTCGATATCGACTCGGGCATTGGCCTCCAAGCGCCAATCGGCCTCCAGCCCCTGCCGGTAAATGGGTCTGTCGGCGGCCGGTGACACTGCCACCGCCGCCGTCAAGGTGGTGCGGTACGGTCCCAACGAAGTGGTCTGCTCAATGCGCACCGGGACAAATTTCAGCCCGTGCGGCGGCGCCACGATGACGACTTCATTCAGTTGAAACACCCCCTCGCCCAGCGCCTCCAAAGGGGCCACGGCAGGACCACCCAGGGCGCTTAAATCGGCGGCGATGGCGGCGACGGTCGCCCCGTCTTCAAAGGGGGCCACCCGCACTTGGGCCCGCACCGGCACCTGGGCACCGACCACGGCCGAATCGAGCGGAGTCTCCACCCACAGAGTCGGTTGCACCGGAAAATAGCCCGGCCGGTCTTCAAAGATGCGGATGCGCTGGTCGGCCTTTACATCCTCGATAAGGGTGCGCTGCCCCGAGGGCCATTCGACTTCCACCTGCTCGGCCCGCCCGTGTGATCCCAGGCCAAATTCCACCAGCAAGGTTTCGCCACGGCCGATATGCCGCAGCATGTCCAACTCGCCCGCCTGCACCCGCACCCGGGCGCCAATGGCGCTGCGGTTGCTTTGGGTGCCCACCAGATCGATGTGCAACCAGCCATTGGCGTTGCCGCCGTTGACAAAGAGCGCATTGACCGGGGCAAAGTCGAAATTATTGACGAATAAATCGAGGAAACCGTCGCCGTTGTAATCGCCGCTGCTGGCCACTAGGTCGTCGTGGGCGTCCATAATGGGCAACCCTGAATCTACAACGCGGTCGGTAAAAGTGCCGTCGCCGTCGTTGAAGTAGAGGAAATTGGCCTCGCCCACCACCGAGACCAGCATATCGACCCAGCCGTCGTTGTCGAAATCGCCGCTGACCAGTCCCAGACTGGCCGCCTTGCGACCGCGCAATCCGGCCTCGTCGGCGGCCTCAGAAAAGGTGCCGTCGCCCTGATTGCGATAGAAAATATGGGCAAAGTCGAGATCGCCGCTGATGCCGTAGAGGTCTAAATCGCCGTCGTTGTCGACATCTACAAAACGGGCGCTGCTCAGGCCCCACTCGGGCGCGTGGTCAATCCCGGCCGCAGCGGCCTTATTGACAAAGGTGCCGTCGCCTTGGTTGCAATACAGGGCGTCGGGCTGACCGCCAATGCTGGTAAAGAGATCAATGCGCCCGTCGCCGTCGTAATCGCCGGCGGCCGGCCCGGAGGTTGGATGTGGATGTCCCAGGCCGGCGGCCATGCTGGACTCTACAAAGGTGCCCTCGCCCTGGTTGACAAAAAAGAAATCGGCGCCGGCGCCGTTGGGCACCAATAGATCGAGGTGGCTATCCTCGTTATAGTCGAAAAAAGTGACCCCACCAAAAGTCCGCGTCGGTCTGCCCAATGCCCGCACTCCGGCCCTGGCAGCGATATCGATCACCGTGCCGTCGCCCTGATTCTCAAACAGGATATTGCCCTGGTCGACCGTCTCGACCACCCGAGTGGCGTACCAATCGGTATCGCCGTCGTTGTCGAAATCGGCCGGGGCCACCGAGCCGATAGAGCGCAGATGCCCCAGGCCGGCAAATAGGCGCACATCGAGAAAATGGCCGCCCATATTCTGATACAGGAAACTTCCTGCAATATCGACGCCTCATGTATCGGTGAGCAAATCGAGGAGACCGTCGTTGTTGAAATCGAAAAAGACGTGCTCGGTATGCCCTGGATGGACAATGCCCTGGGCCTGGGTGACATCGCTAAATTGCACCTGGGCCTGGGTGACATCGCTAAATTGCACCTGGGCCAGGGCCCCGGAACAGGCCAGCAGGATTCCACAGGCCGCCAGGCGCAGCCTGATCTCAGCTCTGCACAATGACATCGCTCAATCCTGAGACATGCGAAAATCGAGCACCGCCGGCACCGGATACTCCGCCCGCACCCGCGCTTTGAGCGCCTCGTCTATTTCGACGCCCTCTGCCCGAGCGACCCGGGTTTCGTGGTATTCGAACCACAAATGCGACAACGAGCGCTCGCCCTCGCGCAAATCGTCGATAACCAAGCGGGCTTTGAACAGGGCTTCGACGCGGGCAAAATCGCCCACCGCCAGGGCCGCCTGGCCCTCCAGCAAGCGCACCCGCCCCTGGTCTTGAACCGCCGCCTCCAACTCGGCCAACAAATCCAACCAGGCCTGGGGCTGCTGGGCTTCCAGCAAGCACTGGCCGCATTCAATGGCCAAGGGGACTAAGCCCGGCTGCAAACGGCAGGCGGCCCGATAGTGCTCCACGGCCGCCTCCAAATGGCCCTCTTGCCGATCCAATACGGCTAGGTTGCGCCGGGCCCAGGCCGTGTCCTGCCCCGCCAGCGATGCGTCCCAGGCCTGTCGTGCCCCGGCCCAATCTTCGCCGGCATAGCGCATAACGCCCAAGTGCAGCCAGGCCGCCCAGCCTTCCTGTTTTTTTTCGACCGCCGCCTCCAGCAACTGGCGCCACGGCCCCTGCACCAGATAATTGACCGGCCCTGCTGTGGCTTCCTGTGCCCCCAGCCCTTTGCCGGCCAGCAAATCCAGCCACGGCGCCTGCAAAGGCCCCAGCGAATCGTCGTCAAAGACCAGGCCAGCCCCGCAAAAGGGCCCCTCTCCGGCGGCTTCCCGGCGGTGACGCTCCAGGGCGCCCCAACCCGAGCCGCGTTGCTCAATTTCCATCGGCGGCGCCTCGACCCAGGCCGCTCCACGGGCGAATTCGGCCTCCATTTCGGCGCCCGAATACAGCGCCTCCAACGGCCCCTCCACCGCCGCCGTGGCCGCATCCCAGTCGGCCCCGTGCACAGCTTGGGGGTCGGCTTCCATCAGGCCGTAGCCCTCCAGCCATTCCCATACCGCCCCACCGGGCATGGGCAGGTGCTCCATCTGGGTGCGGGCCAGCCCCGCCTGAATTTCGAGATAGGCGTGCCCCGGACGCGATAAAAACTCCTGCCAGCGCTTGCCGCCCGGTCCCGTGCCCCAAAAGAAAAGTTTGCGCCCCTTGAGTCGGTCGGTCGAGACTTGCACCAGGCCGCGGCCCTCCTCATCCAAAGCCGCCACCCAGGGACGCTGCCCCTCTTCCAAGTGGAAAAAGAAATCGGCGGCCCGATCGATGCGGGTGGTATAGGAAACATCAATCCCCTGGACCACGGGCATCTCGACCCGGGCCGGGCCGCCTTTGCCGTAGCCCCAATTATAGGCCGTCGTCGCCGGGGTCAGGACGCGGGTGCCCGCCGTTTCGGGCACCGCCGTATTCGACCACCAATACATCGGCACGGTTTCGGCGCCCGGGTTGGCAATGCGTACCCTGACCAGCAATAGCGGCGAACCGGCGGGCAGATAGGCGTCTATCTGGTAGGGCACCTGGCGCAAGCGCTCCCACTCCCACATGCGCAGTACCGGGGTGCCGTCGGCCCCTTCGACGCGGCCGGCAAAGAGCGGCTCGCAGGTGAAGGGATGGTGTCCCAGCATACCGATATTCCACTCGACGCCGCCGCTGAACCAGGCGTTGCGCACGGCCAGGTTGGCCGGCTGGAATACCGGATTGGCTTCGAGCAATTCGCGCCCCGACGGCTTGTGCACCAGCGAGCGCAAACGCCCCCCCAATTCGAGCAAGAAAGTGGCGCGCAAGATGTCGTTTTCCAGCACCGCCACCCGAAAGGGGCGCTCCGCTTTCTCGCGCGTATAGCGGTCCTGAAGGGTATAGGGCAGGTAATTGGGCGGGTTGCCGTAGGCCATGCGTTCGAGCATAGCGGCGGAAAAACCGGGGTAATCGGCGGCCTCCAGCTTTTTCGGCGGTCCACCTCTTTTCAGAGGGGGCAGGGGATTTTCCGGGCCGACTTCGGCCCCGGGCATGATCCACGTTTCAAAGCGCAATTGGCTCATTGAGGGTTCCTCGCTTGATCGGTTTAGTTGAGGGCTGGTCATAATCAGCAATCTGTCTAATTTTTTGTTCTACCGAGACTTGTGCCAAGGCTGGTCGAGGGCGATGAGGCTGAAAGCGGATTCCACAAGCCCGCACGCTGCGCGTGCTTCCCACGAAGCGGGCGGGCGCAGTGGCCTCGGAGGGCGAAGCCCGAGAATGAGCGTCAGACTCGTCGCCCTCGACCAGCCGTCCACCGGCGAGCCACCCAATTTATGACACCCCTCATTTAATTGCCTCAATCCCGTTCTACCAGCATAGCGCCCTGACCACCGCCGTGGAAGGCCATCACCTGCGCCTTTTCCGCCGCAGTGCAGCCCACCAGCAGCTTGATCTCGACATCGCGCTTGACCGCATCCACAGTGCAGACTATAGCGTCGAGTTGGCCCGCCGCATTGCTGCCGCGCCACAGGTCGACCCCCTCTCCGTCGCCGCTGGACGTGCCCTCCAGATAACCGTAGTCAAGCGGGTAGATGACTTCGGGATAGCGCGGATGGGCCGACCCTTTGGGGCGGTCGATGACCACCTGGGACTGGGCGATCAGATTTTCCAGGTAGGTCCAGAAGCTTTCACTGACCATTTTACAATAACTTCACCGCATTATTATAGCTTCACCACCATCTTACCGGTATTGGCTCCCTGGAACAAACCGATAAAAGCCTCCGGGGCCCGCTCCAGCCCCTCAACTACGGTTTCGCGCCATTTGATTTGGCCCGTTGCAATCCAGTCGCTCATATCGGCCTCGAAGTCGGCCCGGCGTGCCTGGTGATCAAAAACGAGAAAGCCCTGCAGCCGTAGCCGCTTGATGATCATCTGCATTAAATTGCCTGGCCCGGCCTGGGGCGCCCCGGCGTTGTACTGGCCAATCATACCGCACAGAGCCGCCCGGCCGTTGTCGTTCATCTGCGCAATCGCGGCTTCGAGATGCGCCCCGCCAACATTGTCGAAATAGACATCGACCCCCTCGGGACATGCCTGCGCCAAGGCCACCCCCAGATCGTCGACTTTATAGTTGAACGCCTCCACCCCCGCCTCCTGGCACAACCAGGCCACTTTGTCGTCGGAGCCGGCGCTGCCCACCACCTTGCACCCCTTGATGCGGGCGATTTGGCAGACCGCCGAGCCAACGGCCCCGGCGGCGGCCGAAACGAAGACCGTCTCCCCCGGGCGGGCCTGGCCAATATCTAGTAGGCCGACATAGGCGGTCATTCCCGGCATCCCCATCACCCCCAGATAGGCCGAGGCCGGGGCGCGGTCAATATCGATAGGGGTGAGTTCATCGGCGGCAGCAATGAAATAGTCGCGCCAGCCCTTGCCGCCCAATACCCAGTCGCCCGGAGCCAAACCCGCGGCATTCGATTCGACTACCTCACCAACGCAGGCGCCGTAGAGCGGTTGCTCCAGCTCAAAAGGCGGCGCGTAGCTCTTGCGCTGGATCATCCGGCCGCGCATATACGGATCCACCGACATATAGGCATTGCGCACTAGGACCTGTCCCGAAGTGGGTGCCGGCACTTGGGTCTCAACCAGGTCGAAATCGGCGGCTTCGGGTATACCTTGAGGGTAGCGCTTGAGACGGATTTCCCTGCTGCTTATCGAGTCCACAGTATCTCCTCGGGATATTTTTTGCGGCTGCGTCGTTTTAGTTCCAATGGCCCCACCACGCCCGACGGAAATATAGACAAAAAGGCCGCCTTGCCCACAACCGCCCCCCTTGACGGGGCCTGGGCCGCCGTTGAGGTTTATAGCTTTCGTTTTACCGTTATTATGGAAGAGACCCATGACCAATCAGCTGCTCATACTCTGTCTCCTACTGCCAGCCCTGACGGCAACGGCCCAAGACGCGCCGCCCTCCTACAATCCACCCGGCGCCGCGATAAAATTGGCCGTCGCTGGGGGCGATTCCCTGCAATTGGGCCAATTCGAGGGCCGCGTCGTATTGCTCAATTTTTGGGCTACCTGGTGCCGCCCCTGCATGGTTGAATTACCCGAACTGGTGCAACTGCAAAAAACCTACGCCGATTCGGGCCTCACCATAGTGGCCGTCAGCACCGATAAATTCCCCCGCAAAGTCGAAGCTTTCCTCGAAAAGACGCCCCTCGACCCGCTTACGGTATTGCTCGATTACGACAGCCAGTTGGTGGCCCAATACGATCCGACCGGTTATCCGGCTTCCTATTTCCTCGACCGACAGGGCAAATTGCGCTACCATCATATTGGTTTCAGCCCCGAGGATCTGACGCGTTACGAAGCTGAAATCCGTGCCCTGTTGCGCCAATCCGCCCCCGCCGAGGCCAGCCCGTGAAACAATTATTATTTTTTGTTTTGCTGCTAGTAATGCTCCAAGGCTGCGCCGCGGTAAAACCGTGGGAACGCTCCTATCTGGCCACCGAGCCGATGCTATTGGACGAGTCCCCTCTGGCCGATGACCACCTGGTTTTTGAAGCCCGGGAGGGCAGCGCCGGCGGTTCGGCGGTGGGCGGAGGCGGTTGTGCCTGCAAGCGCTAAAAACCCATCCAAGCGGTCCGGCAAAGGCTGGAAGGTCGCCCTGGTCATGGCCGCTGCCTTGCTCCTGCACCAGGGCGCTGCCTCCCAGGATTTGCTGCGCTTCCAATGGGACCTCTTCAGCGACAACCGCGAGGTGCTGGTCTATGGTCCCACGTTAGAAGCGCAGTATGAACTTTCGCCCAGCACGTCTCTCAACGTCGGCGGTCAGCTCGACGCTGTCAGCTCGGCTTCCATCTCCTGTTCGCTGTGCCACAAAAATCGCCAGGGCTGGACCCGCAACGAATTTTCCATAGGGGCCCAACACCGCCTCGCCGCCGCCGATCTGGCCATCAACTATTTCAACAGCCGCGAGCGCGACTACGATTCCGATGCCTTGACTCTGTCGGCCAGCAAAAATCTCAACCGCGACAATACCACCCTATCGCTCGACTATACCTACAGCTGGGACCGGGCCCACCCGCACGGCTGGAACGAATGGCTGCGGGCCAAGGGCAAGCGCGCCTATCATTTCGACTTTGACTTTGGCCCCGACCGCGACCTGCCCGTCAAGCCGCCCAGCACCGATGTGCAGGCCCTGGCCTTGGGCTGGACCCAGATATTGCACCCCCGCGCCCTGGTCCAGCTGACCTACGAATTCACCGCTATGGACGGCTACCAGAGCGATGCCTATCACCTGCTGCCCATCGACGGTATCGACCTCTTCGAGCGCCACCCGGACAAACGCCGCAGGCACGCCGTGGCCAGCCGTTTCAAATACGCCCTATCACCGGGCAGTTCCCTGGGGCTGGATTATCGCTACTACAGCGACGATTGGGAGATAGACTCGCATACCGTCGGCCTGGAATACTACCGCTATCTCAACCGCGAGTCCCAATTGCTGCGCCTGCGTTGGCGGCTCTACGACCAGACGGCGGCCTCTTTCTTCCAAACAGCCTACGACGGCAGCGAAGCCTACCGCACCAACGACGACCGCCTGCAAGCCTACGGCACCCAACTCTACGGTTTCTCCTTAAGCTGGCTGGAATTGGATCTATTGGCCCCACTCGCCGATATCGGTCCGCTGCGTCTCGACACTTCTTATATGTATTATACCGGTGGCCCCGACCTCTACGGGGTTTTGAGTTCCGGTCGCATCATTAAAGGATCTTCCTCGGGCCTCGACGCCCATATCTTCAGTCTGGGGTTGGGCCGAGAATTCTGACCGGCTAGCTTGACGATACCCCCTGCCCGCCCTATCCTGGTGGGCCATCGCCCAGTACCAGAGCCAGCTAATTGAGGCTTGCTCATAATTCGTATGGCTCGTTCGTGGACGGCTGATCGAGGGCGACGAGTCTGACGCTCATTCTCGCGCTGCGCGCTCCGAGGCCACTCCGACCCGCCCGCCCGAAGGGCGGGCACCCGGGTCGGGTGGAATCCGCTTTCAGCCTCATCGCCCTCGACCAGCCTTGGCACAAGCCTCGGTAGAACAACAAATTAGACGGATCGCTAATTATGACCAATCTTCAGCTAATTGTGGTAGGTCGGCCGGTAAATCGACCGGCCTATTCAGTGAAACCGACGCCTTAGCCAAGCCCTCTAGGCAGTCAGCCCGCAGGCCTTGGGGGATGTTGGCCGGCGGCGGACAGTGGGGGAGAGGCGGCGGGGCAGCTGGAGGCCGGGTGGGCGGCGCAGCCGGGTGGGGCCGGGCAGGCCGCAAGCGGGACTCACTGCCCGCCAGAGGCCGACATCCCCCAAGGCCGTCCCTCTGATAACCCCAACAACCCAGCACGCCTCCTGCAGAGCGATATAGCCATGCCCAAACCCCATCTAGTCCGCCTCAACGTCCACACCAACCCCGTCCTGCCAGTAGAAACGGACTACTACCGCCGCTACGACCTGGCCCCTCTCTGTGTTGAAGCCAATACCCCAGACGCCATACTCGCCCACGCCGCCCAGTGCGATATCCTCTTTGTCGTGGCCACCGCCCTGCCCCGCTCCGTCATCGACGGCCTGCAACGCTGCCGGCTCATCGCCCGCCTGGGCAATGGCACCGATAAAATAGACGTGGCCCGAGCCACCCAACGGGGCCTACTGGTGGCCAACGCGCCCTATTTCTGCGTCGCTGAAATGTCCGATCATATCCTCGCCATGCTGTTGAGCCTGGCCCGACAATTGCCCCATATGGACCGCCATATGCGCAGCGGCGCCTATTACGAAGCCCGCGACGAGGCCCTGCAATTGCCGCGACTAGAGGGCCTGACCCTGGGACTGGTCGGCTTTGGTGCCACCGGCCCGCCCGTGGCCAAGCGGGCCCAGGCCTTTGGCATGCGCGTGGTAGCCACTCGCCGCCGTCTCGGCGCCACGCCAGAGGCCGAGGCCTTGGGCGTAGAAATGCTGGGGCTAGAAGCCCTGCTCGAACAAGCCGATTTCGTCTCCTTGCAACTGCCCCTGACAAAAGAAACCCACCACCTCCTCGATGAAAAAGCCCTGCGCCGCATGAAACCGGGCGCCATCCTCATCAATACTTCACGCGGGGCCCTGGTCGACGAAGACGCCCTGGCCCGGGTCCTCGCCGCAGGGCATTTGGGCGGAGCCGGCTTGGACACTTTTGCGGTGGTGGATATCTTTGCCGAAAACCCGCAGCGACTCGACCACCCCCTGACCCATCTGGACAATGTGCTGCTCAGCCCCCACGTTTCGGGGATGTCGGCTGGGGCCGCCGCCGATGTCGCCCGTACCGGGGTGCAAAATGCGGTGGCCGTGCTGGCCGGGCACCGACCGCCGGAGGAAAATATCGTCAATCCCAAAGTCAAACCCTGGTGCTCCCTGGCCCCATTTGACCCGGCTTGCTTGAGGCCCACCAATCCCTGACGAGGAATGTCCATGCATCCACTATTTGATTTGACCGGTCGGGTCGCCGTGGTTTCGGGCGCGGCCCGGGGTATGGGGCGAGCCATTGCCACCGGCCTGGCCGAAGTCGGCGCCGATCTGCTATTGGCCGACCTCGACCTGGAGGGGGCCCAACGCACCGCCGCCGAATTGGCCCAACTGGGCCATCGCGCCCTGGCCCAGCAATGCGATATGTCCGACCCCGAGCAAGTGCGGGCTCTCTTCGCCCGGCTCGACCGGGAATTCGGCCAGATCGACGTGCTGGCCAACGTCGCCGGCGAAGGTGTATTGTGCGCTCCAGAAGATTTGACCCTGGAGCAAGTCCAGTACGCCCTCCAGCAATTGGTGGTGGGCCGCTTTTGCGCCTGCCAGGAAGCTGGTCGGCGGATGTTGCAAAAGGGCCGCGGTAGCATTATCAATTTTGGCTCCCTGGCCAGTATCACGGCCCTGGGGCGCGGCCATACCGCCTACAGCATGGCCATGGGCGGAGTGGCGCAAATGACCCGTGAATTGAGCACCGAATGGGCCGGACGCGGCGTCCGCGTCAACGCCATTCTGCCGGCCCAGGTGGTAAACCCCGGCCTCGAACAGCGCATGGAGGCCGACCCCCAATTGCGCCGCACCTATCTGCGCGGCATTCCCACTGGCCGCCTGGGCGACCCAGACGACGTCCGCGGGGTGGCCATATTTCTGGCTTCTGACGCAGCTCGTTGGGTTACCGGCGTACTGCTGCCCATGGACGGCGGCAATCTGGCCATGAACGCGGGGGGCACCTACCCCGGCTCACCGGCGCTGCCTTGACTTAATAGACGCGGCCGTTGCGGAGATTTTGTACGCCGAGACGGCCCCAATCAATTTGGAGTATTGCTTATGTCCCCCACGTCCGATCCCGCCACACCCGACCGCGATACTGCCCTGGGCCTGTACCGCACCATGCTCACAATCCGGCGCACAGAAGAAGCCCTGGCCAAGGCCTACCAAGCCGGTCATATCCCCGGCGCCTGCCATACGTATGTAGGCGAAGAGGCCATCGCCTCGGGCGTCTGCGCCCATTTGCGCGACGACGACGCTGTCTTTAGCACCCACCGGGGGCACGGCCACGCTCTGGCCAAAGGCGTGCCGCCGCGCCAAGTGGCCGCCGAATTATTTGGCAAAGCCACCGGCTGCTCGCAGGGACGGGGCGGCAGCATGCACCTGTTTTCCCCCGAAGTCGGGATGATGGGCACCTCGGGTATTGTCGGCCCCTGCATTTTGCAGGCCGCCGGCGCCGCCTATTCGTTTAAATTGCTCAAAACCGACCGCGTCGGTGTCGCCTTTTTTGGCGATGGGGCCGTCAGCAACGGGGCCTTCCACGAAGGCATTAATATGGCCGCCGCCTGGAGCCTGCCGACTCTCTTTATCTGCGAAAACAACCTCTACGCCACCGAAGTGGCCTTTGCCGATGCCACCCGCAATCCGGAGGTGGCCAACCGCGCCCAAAGCTACGGGCTGCCCGGGGTTGCCGTCGACGGCAACGACCCCCTGGCGGTGTACGCGGCGGCGAGCCGGGCCGTCGACCGGGCCCGGTCGGGGGGTGGTCCAACGCTGATAGAATGCAAAACCTACCGCACCCGCCCCCACGCCGAGGGCATGCGCGACGGCGGTTACCGCAGCGCCGAGGAAATAGACAGCTGGAAACGCCGCGACCCGATACCCGCCCTGTCGCGGCAATTACTTGAAGGCTACCGCGCCGACGCCGGCGACTTGAAGCGTATTGAAGCCGATGTCGAGGCGCTGGTGGCCGATGCCCTGCAATTCGCCCAAGAGAGCCCCTGGCCCGACCCGGCCACGGTCGCCGACCACGTCTACCACGAGGGCACCCATGCCTGAACACACCTATATCGAAGCCGCCCACCAAGCCCTCGCCGCGGCCATGGCCCGCGACGAAACCATCTTTGTCGTTGGCGAGGGGATTGGCGTCCGCGGCGGCAATTTCAATACTACACTAGGTCTATACGATCTCTACGGCCCCGAGCGCCTGCGCGATACCCCCATCAGCGAACGCGGCTTTGTCGGTCTGTGCACCGGGGCGGCGATGACGGGTACCCGGCCGGTGGTCGACTTTATGTTCCTCGACTTCATCCTCGACGCCATGGGCGAAATGGTCAACCAGATCGCCAAAATGCAGTATATGAGCAGCGGCCGCCTGCGCATGCCCATTATCCTGCGCGGCTGCATCGGCGTCGGCGGCGCCGCTGCCACCCACCACTCGGGCAATTACTATCCGCTCTTTGCTCATCTGCCCGGCCTCCGCGTCGTCCTGCCCTCCAACCCCTACGACGCCAAGGGCTTGTTCGCCACCGCTCTGCAAAGCGACGACCCGGTGCTGTTCCTCGAGCACAAATCGCTGTTGAATAGCCGCGGCGAAGTACCCGAGGAAGACTATACCATTCCTTTTGGCCAGGCGGCCGTGCCGCGCACCGGCACCGATCTAACCGTGGTGGCCCTCACCTCCATGGTAGCTCCGGTACTGCAGCTGGCCGAAGCACTGGCCAGCGAGGGCGTTTCGCTGGAAGTTATCGACCCGCGCACCGTAGCCCCGCTCGATGTCGATACAGTGCTTGAATCGGTGCACAAAACCGGCCGTCTGCTCATTGTCGACGAAACCTTTGCCCCCTGCGGGATTGGCGCCGAATTGGCCGCCCAGGTGGTCGACCGCGGCTTTGACGATCTCGACGCGCCGGTGCGCCGCCTCAACGGACTCCAGGTGCCCACCCCGTACAGCGCTCCGCTGGAGGCGGCGGTGGCCCCAGGTCCCGACCAGATTGCCCAGGCCGTGCGCGACCTGCTGGCCGAATAGGAGGCGTACCATGGCCGAACAAATCGTCATGCCCCGCCTGGGCTGGACTATGGAAGAAGGCACCCTGGTCGAATGGCTCAAAGAAGCCGGGGCCAGCGTCAAAGCCGGCGATATTATCCTTGCCATAGAAAGCGACAAGGCCCTCAACGAGGTCGAGTCCTTTGCCAGCGGCGTATTGCATATTCCCGATAACGCCCCGCAACCGGGCGATACCGTAGCGGTAGGCACGGTGCTGGGCTATTTGCTGCAACCCGGTGAAGAGCCCCCTGCAGCGATGCCGGCCCCCGTCCCTGACAAATCGGTGCCGGCTGCCAGTCCCGTGCCCACCCCGGCAGAAGCCTCTCAAACATCGGACAATGACAAGCCAGCCATAAGCCCCCGGGCCCGCCGCATCGCCGCTGAATTGGGGGTCGACTGGAGCGCTATACAGGGCAGCGGCAGCAGCGGTCGGATCATTGAACGCGATGTCCGCGCCGCAGCCGCAAAGCGTCCGGCCAAGTCCACCCCCTTAGCCCAGCGCCTGGCCGCCGACAGCGGCATTGACCTCGACGACGTGGCAGCACAAAAGGACGGTGGCCGCATTGGCCGCCAAGACGTCCAGGCGGTCCAGGCCGACCGCATCCGCCAGCTGGTAGCCGAGCACGTCACCGACAGCGCCCGCAGCACCGCCGCCGTCACCCTGACTACGGAGGCCGACGCCACCGAACTGGTCGCTCTGCGCGCCCGTTTCAAAGAAGCCCTGGGCGACGAGGCGCCCACCTACAACGACCTGATGATCAAGCTGGTGGCCCTGGCCCTGGTGCGCCACGCCCCGCTCAACGCCTGGTGGCGGGACGGCCAGCTCGAATTGCAGGACGCCGTCCATATTGGCATGGCCGTCGATAGCGAAGACGGCCTGTTGGTCCCGGTCCTACGCAATGCCCAAGACCTGTCCCTGCAGCAAATCCACGACCGTGCCCGCGACCTGGCCGCCCGCGCCCGGTCGCGTCAATTAACCCCGGACGACCTGCAGGGCGGCACCTTTACTCTGACCAATTTGGGGCGATTCAATATCGACGCCTTCACCCCCATTATCCATTTGCCCCAATGCGCCATTTTAGGCGTTGGCCGCATTCATCAAAAAGCCGCCGTATACGAAGGCCAGGTGGTCCCCCGCTCGATGATGGCCCTGAGTCTGACCTTTGACCACCGCGCCTTGGACGGTGCCCCGGCGGCCCGCTTCCTCGACCAAGTGCGCGGCTATGTCGAACAACCTTTTGGCTGGCTCAGCCGCCTCTAACCACGGATAACGACAATGACCCCGCCCAAAATTACCGGCATTGAAGTACACCAGTACGAATACACCCGCAACGATCTGGGTACTGACTATAACGGCTTTAATATCGTTTACGAGCCGGGCGCCCAAACGCGGGCCAAAGGCTGCATTCTACGCCTATTGACCGACCAGGGCCTAGTGGGCGAATTCGCCGGCGCCCGCGCTCCTGAATACAGCACCTTGTCGCTTTTCGCCCACTATCTAAAGGGCCGCAATATCCTTGAGCGCGAGCGCATCTACGCCGAAGTCCGCCGCGCTTTGCGGCAGTACGCCCGCATTGGCATTGGCCCGGTGGATATCGCCCTGTGGGACCTGGCCGGCAAGTACCACGGCGCCTCAATCTCCCAGTTGCTGGGGGGCTACAAAGAGCGCCTGCCCTGTTACGCCAGCACCTACCACGGCGACCACCAGCAAGACGGCCTATCCTCGCCCGAGGCCTACGCCGATTTCGCCCGCCAGTGCCGCGATATGGGCTACCCCGGCTTTAAAATCCACGGCTGGGGCGACGCGCCTATTGCCCAAGAAGTGGCCACCGTGCATGCGGTGGGACGGGCGGTGGGGCCCCGCTCAGGAGGACACGCGTCAGCAGAGCAACAAAACTCAGAGCAACAATCAGATGCACAAAAATCAGTGCCCTTATCAATGGACCTGATGATCGACCCGGCCTGCGAATACACCACCTTTGCCGAAGCCCTTAAGGTGGGCCTGGCCTGCGACGAACAGCAGTACTACTGGTATGAAGACCCGTATCAGGACGGCGGCACCTCGCAATTTGCCCACCGCAAATTGCGCCAGCTCATCAAAACGCCGCTACTACTCACCGAACACGTGCGCTCACTGGAACCCCATATCGACTTTGCTCTGGCCGAGGCCACCGATTTTTTGCGCGGCGACGTCGCCTACGACGGCATTACCGGCGTGATGAAGCTGGCCCACGCCGCCGAATCGCTGGGTATGGATATCGAATTCCACGGCCCCGGCCCAGCCCAGCGCCAGTGCATGGCCGCCATCCGCAATACTAATTATTACGAACTGGGCCTGGTCCACCCCGTGGCCCCGGCCAGCGGCGACTTCCCTCTATACAAAAACTACAGCGACGCCCTCGACGCCATTGACAAGGACGGCTGCGTGCCGGTGCCACAGGGCACAGGGCTGGGCGTGGAAATCGATTGGGATTGGGTCGCGGCGCACCGGACAGGTGTGGTCGAATACTGAGGAGCGTCGCCGACAGAAAATGGACATTAAACCGCATAAGGCCGACCACCGGGACCAAGTACTGCAATTGCGCGACCGGGTCTTCGCCGATATCGACTTCCACGCCGCCCGTCCCTGGACGCCGACGCGGCAGACCGAAGGCCTTGAACGCGACGCTCTGCGCTTTATTGGTTGCCGCGATGGGGTGGCAGGCTACGGCGCCGCCTTTCGCCTCGACGCGACCCACTTCCGCATTGGCCTGCTGGTCGACCCCAGCCACACCCGCCGCGGCTTGGGCAGCGCCTTATTGGCGCACCTGGAAGAGCATATAACCGAGCAGGGTGGCCGCTATATCCAGGCCCGCCTGCTCGAAGCCATGCCGGCCAGTCTGGACTTTGCTCTGGGACGCGGCTTCAACGAGATTCACCGTATGCGCGGCATGACCTTGCTGGCGGAAGATTTTGATGATCGGCCGGGGCGTTCCGCAGGGCGGCGCTTGCAGGCAGAAGGAATTTCCCTGACGACTTTGCAAGCCGAGGGAGATGCCGGCAACGCCCCCCTCGACAGGCTCGTCCCTCTGCATTTGGCCGCGCAGGACGGTTGGCCCGAGCCCGACCCGACCTATGTCACCGACAATAGCCCTGAACGACTGCACAGTTTGTTCACGGACCTGGTGGCGGACCGATTCTTCATGGCCGTTTACAACGACCAATACGTCGGCTATACCAGCCTGGTCGATACCCGCACTGCCGTACATCCCCAATTCCGCCAACGCGGGCTTGCCCGCTCTATGAAAACACACGCCCTGCGACAGGCTATCGCCAGCGGCGAACAGCGCTGGGCCACCTGCACCGCCAGCCCGGCCATGCAGCGGGTAAATCTACAAATGGGCTATCGTTTCAACGGTGTGGCCGAGGTGCGTTTAGTGAAATATCTGCAGGGCGATAGTAACCTGGAGTGGAGTCCCCATGAAGATTAAACGAGCCACGAGAGAAGATATACCGGTCCTGGGGCAATTAGTGCGGTCCGTCCACGATTTGCACGCCGAGGCCAAACCCGACTTGTTTAAAGCCTGGACCCAGGAGGCCGGCGAAGAGGATTTCAAGCGTTTCTTCGACGATAAAAACTGGGCCAAGAACTCCAGGGTTTTCATCGTTTACGATCCCGCCCCGGTCGCCTATATGGTCGTATTCATATACGACTGGCCCGAATCCAACCTCCAATTCGCCCGGGGCTCCATCTATATCTACCACATAGCTGTAAAAGAGGAAGCCCGCAGACAGGGCTATGCCACCGCTCTGGTCAATCGCGCCAAAGACCTGGCCAAAGAGCTCAATATGCCCCGGGTAGAACTCGATATGTGGAGTTTCAATACCGCCGCTAAAGCGTTTTACCAGAGCCAGGGATTCGCCACCATCGAGGAGAAAATGTCGATAGAGCTTTGAGTCTGTGAATTATCATCCAATGCCGCATTGTTTGCCGGCCTTTTGGACTAGCGCGTTCGAGAATCGCATAATTACGTAATTCTCGTTTGCCAAGCTCCTTGGGCGGGTCGGCTGGAAGGGGTCAGTGGGGGTGTGGATCGGGGTAGAGTGGGGTCGGGACTCATACGGCGCAGCCGTGTGGGGGAGTGGTGGCCGGGCAGACCCCACTCGGGACTCACTGACCCCTGGAAGTCGGCCCGCCCAAGAAGCGTCCAAGCAACTCGTCAATTAGGCTGACCTAAAGAAGACCACCCACCAAACTAGAGGAGATTCAATCGTGCCCAAACCCTACCGCGTCGGCGTCATCGCCTCCGGCCGCATCGCCCGCGAACACGGCCGCGGCTGGCAGGAATGCGAACATACCCAGATAGTCGCCATCGCCGATTCCCACCCTCAGGCCCGCGCCGAATACGCCCGCGACTTTGACGTGCCGGCCCAGTACGAGGATTTCCGCGAAATGCTGGCCAAGGAAGACCTCGATATTGTCAGCGTCTGCTCGTGGGACCCCCAGCACGCCGAAATGACCATTGCTGCCTGCGCCGCCCAACCCAAGGCCGTGCTGTGCGAAAAACCCATGGCCTGTTCAATCGGCGAAGCCGATGCCATGATCATTGCCGCCCAGCGCAATAACGTCAAGTTGGCCATTGGCCACCAGCGCCGTTTTTATTCGTCGTGGACTGAAGCTCGCCGGTTGGTTGCCGAGGGGGCCATTGGCCAACCGCGCCATTTGTGGTCGGCGGTCACCGGCGGCATGCTCAATACCGGCACCCACTCGGTCGACTTCCAGCTCTATGTATTGGGCGATCCGCAGGCGCAATGGGTTATGGGCCAGGTCGAGCGCAAAACCGACCACTATCTGTTCGGCCACCGCGTCGAAGACCGCTGCGCTGGCTTTATCGGCTACCCCGGCGATATCGAAGGCGTCATCCAGAACGAAATGAACCGCTCCTACCAACTGGGCGCCAATGTCTACGGCACCGACGGCATTATTGAGGTGCGCGACAACAGCCTCAAGTACATGACCAAGGACAAACCCGGCTGGCAGGAATTCGCCCCCAGCGAGGAAAATATCGGCGGCTACGGCTCGGCTTTCACGACCCAGGCCTACGCCCTTTGCGAGTGGATCGAGGACAAAATAGAAGATTACCGCGGTGCCGCCCCTCATGGCAAGGCCGCCTTGGAAATAATGATGGGCGTATACGAATCGGCGCGCATGCACGAGCGCGTCTCGCTGCCTTTGCAAACGCGGGCCAATCCCCTCGACGTGGCCGTTGAATCGGGGGTGATACCGGTAGAACGGCCCGGGGTCTGGGACGAGCGCTCCTTTCTGGTGCGCGGCGAATCGATGAGTTGGGTCAAACAGTAGGTCTGCTTTGCGCATCCGAATCAGGGTTGGAACCTGGCTGGGGGTATTGGCCCTTTGGGGCCTGGCCACCGCCGCGCCCCAACCCGACATAGTCTACCTAGACCGCCACAATATCAAGAGCAAAAAGCAAGGCCTTACCGAACCCTCTGCCCTGACCCTGGCGGCGGACGGCCAGGGCCTGTGGACGGCCAGCGACGACAGCAAACGTATTTTCTATATCGATCTGGAAGGCGAACTAGACCGGCAGCGCTCGTTCAAAATAGACCATAAAAATTTGGAAGGACTCGCTCTCCATCCAGAGGGACGTTATCTCTATGGCGTGAACGAACGGAGCAGCCAGATTATCCGTTTTGATCTGGAGACGCAAAAGACGGTCCAGCGCCAGCCACTCAGAGCCTTGCAGGGGCTTCCCCACGGGTTCGAGTTGCTCTTTGCCGATACCAATAAAGGACTCGAAGGCATTACCTGGGATACGGCCCGGGGCACCCTGTTCCTGCTCAAAGAAGGGGCGCCGGGGATGCTGCTGGAAATTTCGTCCGATCTGCAGACCTTGCTCAACTATCGCCTTCTCGACGCCCGCCAGGGCTTTGTCGATCCGCAGTCCAGTGACGAAATTGATTTTTCCGGTCTGGCTTACGACCCCGACAAAAAGGCGTTGTGGATTGTCAGCGACCGGGCTCGCCGGGTCTACCTCTACGATTGGGCCGACGACCGGGTATTGCAGGATTGGTCTTTGGCGTACGAGAAAAAGGGCGAGAGTCGCAGCGTAAAAAAGGCCGAAGGCATCGCCTTTGACTCGGTTCGCCAGCGCTTCTACATAGTCAGCGACGCGGAAGCGCGGCTTTATATCTTCGACCTGCCTGGCCCGATGCCCGGAAAGGACCATGAATAACTGTCGGCAGCGTCGCCTCCCTGCCCCCTCAGACCTGCGGAGGGCCCTGCTGTTGGTGCTGCTGCTGGCCCCGGCCCCGGATGCGGCTTTTGGCCGACCTGTTGAAAAACAGCCATTGCTACTGCAGTACGGCTCCGGCCTCCTCTTGGGAACGCTGTCCGGCCTGGGCGGCCTATGGCTGGGGGCGGCTTTGGCCGACTGCAATAGCGGCGAATATTTCTGTTCCCTGGGGGGCGGTCTCATCGGCGGCTCGATCGGCTATGTCGGCGGCAGCGCCTTGGGCGTCCAGGCGGCGCGCCGTTCCGCGCCCGACCGCGGTTCCCCGGCGGCGACCTTTCTGGGCAGCACCGTGGGCTTTGGCCTCGGCGTGGCCCTTACCGCCAGCAGCGGCGGCGATCTGTGGCCAACCCTGCTGGCCCTGCCGCCGGCCGGGGCCCTGTTGGGCTCCTATTGGACCCGTCCCCTCACTTCAATGATCTACCGCCCGGCCCCCTGGCGACCACCCGGCGGCCCCGCCGCGCAGCCGCCAATGGTCCGGATCCGCCTAGCCTTCTAGCCAATCCGAATAAGCCGGTTCCCCGACATCCCCATAATCGCGTCGATCACCAACCACACCCCCGCCGTGCCGAAAGCCCCCAATACCAACCCCAGGAAAAAGGGCCGCAACCGCTTGTAGAGCAGGGCCCCGCCGTATTTGAGAATGAGCATTTTGACCAGCCAGGCCAGAAAAACCGAAAACCACACCGTCTGCAGCGGGTGGGCCAACCCCAAGGTCATGCCAATGGGATGGATCGGGAAGCCGATAAAGCGGCCTTTGATATAGGTCAGAGCGCCCATCAACAACGCCCCTACGCCGGTAAAGGCCAGATGGGCCAGATGTACCGGCTCGGGGTTTTTAATATTGTGGGTGATCCAATTCCCCGTATAGGCGGTCATCTGGCCAAATTGCCAACTGGTCAGATTAATGCCGCCGTAGCGGTAGCCCAATTCGACCACTGCCCATACCGAGCCCACCAAGGTCACGACAATGGCCAGGCCGATGGCCGCAAACAGACGCCGGCCGTTGAGGCCGCGCACCTGGGCGATCTTCAACCCGGTGGCCGCCGAGGCCATAACAAAGGTGCGAATATCAGCCGACCAGGGGAAATTAAGCGCCAACGTCGTCAGCCCGGCCGGCCCCACCACCGAGGAGCCCAGGGCATTGACGGTGAATACGGCCGGGGCCACAGTGGCTCGGCAATAGGCCAGCCCGGTTTGCGAAATGACCCGGGCTAAGCCGACGAAAATCACCAGTGCGGTCACCATAAAGACCAGCGCCGTGAGAAAATTCATGCCCGCCACCCAGAGCCAAAAAACGCCCACGATAGTCCCCCCCACCGCGCCGGACAGCGCCACCCGGTAGGGCAATAATTCATTGCTGTCGTCAATATCCGCCGCCTGACCCACCGTCTTGTCCCAAACCGCGCGCAAATGCTGGCGGCTATGCCACAAACCGGAGAACACAAGGAAAAACAGGGCGCCCAGAGCAATGTGGGCAATACTGGGCGGAGCCGGGCTCGAATAGGGCTGCTCGGGGCCGATACTCCACCCCAACATGCGCAGCAGCCCCATAGCCATCACATTGAGCAGGGCGAAAAACCAGACCCCGAAAGAAACGTCTAGACTGAGCAGGTAAGACAACCCAATTACCTCAAAATGCGGCGTGCAATTGAGGTATACCGAACGCCGCAAAACCGGCAGCCACAGGCTCAAATCGACGTAGGGGATAAAATTGTAATAACTGTGCAGCGCGCTCAGGGAGCCCACCAAGGCCGGGATGGCAAAGCCAACCCAGGTGAGCGGATTGCGAAAAAAAGGCGCCAGGTAGCCGCCGTCGCTCTGGCTCATTTCCAGGGGCAGGGTAGACAGCGGGAACAACAGCCGCTCGCGCTCGACCCATTGGCGCCGCAAAATGACCAGCAGGCACAAGGTCGTGAAATACAGGGTCAGCACAAAACCGCTCCAGGCCAGCAGCGGCCTGCCCCAGACCATCCAGGGAATGGCCGCGCCCTTGGTGCCGCCCTCGAAGAGCTGCTGGATCGCCGCCGGATCGTCGGGCACCAACCAAGTCGGCAGATGCGGCTGGATAAAGGCGGCCCATTCGTTTTCGGGGGTAGCGTAATAGAAGAAACCGCCCAACAGCGGCACCAAATTCATGGTCAACCCCCAGGAGGGGATGGCCGCCGCCACCGCCAGCATAATGTAAACCGTGGCCAGTTCGCCCGGCTCCAGACTGCGGCCCACCAGCAATTTGCAAAGCGGATTAACGACCAGGCTGAAGACGAAAAAAAGAAATAGCGCCGCCCCGGTGGAATAATCGGCGGCCATCGGCGAGGCCCGCAATACCAGTACGCCAAACGGTTCGCCGGCAGCAATAAACAGGCAGCCAATGGCCCCCACAACAACGGCGACAGCGGTGACCCCGTTGCGGGGGGCGGACGAATTAGACTCGGCAGTCATCAATGCTCCAATCCTCTGACCGGGGCCAGGCCGCCAGGACGGTTGACTGGCGCTGGGGGGCGTAGTAAGTTCGTGGCCGAATATAACCACAGGACGGACTTGGCTCCAGGCGTCCGGCCACCGCCAACCAGCTACCCCCGCAAAAGGGAACGACCATGTCGCCAACTAACTATCGCGTCTGCATCGTAGGCCTCTCCGGCATCGGCACCGGCAAGCCCGCCACCACCGAAGGCGGCCTGGGCCGTACCATGCCTCACAGCCACGCCGAATCCTATGCCTTTGTGCCCCGCACCCAGGTCGTCGGCGTCTGCGATTTGCTGGACGAGCGTGTCGACGAATTCGTCGATGCTTGGGCCGGGACCTTTCCCGAAGTCAAAGGCTATACCGATTTCTCGACCATGCTGGCCGAGCAACAGCCCGACCTGCTCAGCGTTGTCACCTCGGACAATCGCCACGCCGATATCGTGGTGCAAGCGGCCGAATCCGGAGTCCGCGGCATTTTCTGCGAAAAACCCATCGCCACCAGCCTGGCCGACGCCGACCGCATGATCGACGCCCTTGAACGCCACCATGTGGTATGCAATATCAACCACACCCGCCGCTGGTATCCCTCCTACCGCCAGGCCGTAACCCAAGTGGCGGCCGGGGCCATTGGCCAACTCCAGCGCATCACCCTCAATTTTGGCGGCCCCCGCGCCATCCTCTTCCGCAACGGCACCCATATGATAGATACCATCTGCTGGCTGGCCGGGGCCGACCCCGAATGGGTCTTTGCCGAACTGGATGAAGGCTACCAGGACTATTGGCCCTACCAGGGCGACGGCGGCCGCAACCCCGATCTGGAACCCGGTTGTTCGGGCTTTATTCACTTTGCCAACGGCGTCCGCGCCTTCTACAACGGCTCCAAGGGCACCAAGCCCCGCAGCGGCTTCGAGTTAACCGGCACCGACGGCTGGCTATGGGTCGACGAGCGTCGTGGCTTAATAGGCACCGACGCCGGTGTCCGCCCCCTCGATCCGCCGCCGCTGACCTGCTCGGATTCACCGGCGGCCATTGAGGAAATCATCCAGGCCATCGAAGGCGGCCCTCCTGTTTCCTCGCCGCCGCGCCAGGCCCGCAAAACCCTGGAGATCATCCTCGGTTTCCTCGCCTCGCAAAAGGGCGGCAATTGCCGAATCAATTTTCCTCTCGACGAAGCAGCCGTATAGAAACCGGACGCGGCCCTGGAAGGTCTACTGCCCTGGTCCGGAGTGCATCCGCACCGGGGTAGATTGCAGGGATTATTTTTCACGCCAATGGATATTGCTCCCGTACGCCCTTTTTATTATCTTGCTTGGCTAAAGGCCCTCTTGAGGGGCACCAGCGAAAGCACGGATTCATGTCTTTGGAAGTAATCGAGTTGTCGGCCCAGCAAAGGGAACTGCTCAATAAGCTCACCGAATTGGTTCCCGACCTGAGCCCAAACGCCCCCCAGAGCCTGCAGCGTATTTTCGGCCTGGGCCTGATCGCTCTCACCATGCAACTCACCAATAAGGCTCGCCAGGAGGATCAATCAGAACTGGTCGAAGAACTGGGGAGCCTGGCCAAGGAAATGGTCAACGCCGAGCAGTGGTGAGTTAAACCTTCGATTGCCGCAACCCATCCTGCCATTCTACCTACTGATATCTAACCCATGCAAGCGCCCGAACTTTTCGCCGACGGATTCGCCCAACCCAGCGGCATGGCCCTCGATGTAGACGATCAGTTTTTCGTCGCCGAGACCGGCACTGGCCGCATCCACAAAATTGCCACCGACGGAATTCGCGCCCCTTTTGCCGAAACCGGGGGCCGACCCGCTGGTATTGCCTTTGACGATTCGAGCGACCTGATCGTCGCAGAAGAAGGCCGCCACGACCTGCTCATCGTCTCATTCGATGGCTCGTTTGAAATCTACGCCCACCAATGCCGCGGCAAGCGTTTTACCGGTCCCCGGGAATTGTGCTTCTCGCCCAATAGCGACATCCTCTTCACCGACAGCGGCGGCACCCAGGAAGCGCGGGGCGGTATCTACCGGGTCGATATCGACGGCGATGTCGTGCAAATGGCCAGCGGCCTGGCCTGCCCCACGGGTCTGGTGGTTGCCGAGGACGGCAGCAGCCTATTTGTCGCCGAGACCGATCGCAACCGGATCCTGGTCTACGAGATGGACGACCAGGACAAGCTCGAGAACCAGCAAGTATTCGTCGAATTCGACGAGGGCAACGGCCCCCTGGCCCTGGCCTTTGACAGCGAAGGCACACTCTTTGTCGCCCGCCCCGGGGTCGGCCTGACCCAGGTCGATTTAGACGGCAAAATCATCGACGCCCCCTTCCTGTCCGGGACCCGGCCCAACGGCCTGCTCTTTGGCGGCACCGAATACGACGAGCTCTATATCAGCGAAACCGATTCTGGCTCCATCTACCGCATGCACACCGACCATCCCGGCCAGCGGCCCTTTGCCGGTCCGCGCGGCATCTAAAAATCTTCCTGTCGCTTTTGCCCCCGCTTTCTTAGTAAGGCGGGGGGTTTCTTATTTTAGCAAAATTTGTTCTTATTTTCTCATTTTGATAAAATAACTCAACTTGTTTAATAACAATTTATTATGTCTATTTTTTATATTTCAATTAGAATTTTTTCCCAAAACGGGAAAAATAACATCGATTGGAATTTTACGTTACCTTTTATAAGTTACTGTTTTTATTCGTTTTATAAAAATTTAATCGACTGGCATGTAAATTGCTTTATTAAATCTGTCAGCGAAGCACCTCATCACATTTATAATTAGGAGCAATTCCCATGGCTAAGATCAATATCAAGCCTCTGGCCGACCGCGTGCTGGTCAAACGTCTCGACGAAGCCGAAGAGCAGAGCTCCGGCGGCATTATCATTCCCGATACGGCCAAGGAAAAACCCCAAGAGGCCGAAATTGTCGCCGTTGGTCCGGGTCGCATCGAAGATGGCGACCGCGTGGGCTTGGAAGTCAGCGTTGGCGATAAAGTCCTCATCGGCAAGTACTCCGGCACCGAAGTCAAGGTCGACGGCGACGAGTACCTGATCATGCGCGAAGACGATATTCTGGCCATCGTCGGCTAATTCAGAAGAGAGGATACTTGTACTATGCCCGCCAAACAGATAGCCTTTAAAGAAGAATCACGCGAGAAGATTCTCGCCGGTGTACAAAAGCTCAGCAAAACGGTCAAAGTGACCCTGGGACCTCGCGGCCGCAATGTCGTACTGGCCAAGAGCTGGGGCTCGCCCACCGTCACCAAAGACGGCGTCACCGTTGCCAAGGAAATTGAGCTCCCCGACCCCTATGAGAATATGGGCGCCCAGATGGTCAAGGAAGTGGCTTCCAAGACCAACGATGTCGCCGGCGACGGCACCACTTCGGCCACCGTATTGGCCGAAGCCATCTACACCCAGGGGCTGCGCTCGGTAACCGCCGGTTTCAACCCCATGGAAGTCAAGCGGGGTATCGACAAGGCCGTCGATGTGATCATCAAGGGCCTCCACACCCAGTCCAAGAAGATCAAGGCCCACCAGGAAGTCGCCCAGGTCGGCACCATTTCGGCCAACGGCGACGCCTCCATCGGCGAGACCATCGCCGAGGCCATGGATCGGGTCGGCAAGGACGGCACCATCACCGTGGAAGAGGCCAAAAGCACCGAGACCACTCTAGATGTGGTTGAAGGCATGCAGTTCGACCGCGGTTATTTGTCGCCCTATTTCGTCACCGACCAGGAAGGCATGACGGCTAATATCGAAGACGCCTACCTGCTTATCCACGAGAAGAAGCTGTCCAACCTGAAGGACCTGTTGCCGCTGCTGGAAAAAGTCTCCAAGGCCGGCAAGCCACTGGTGATCATCGCCGAGGATGTCGAGGGCGAAGCCCTGGCTACCCTAGTGGTCAACAAAATCCGCGGCACCCTGCAGGTGGCTGCCGTCAAGGCCCCTGGCTACGGCGACCGTCGCAGCGCGATGCTCGAGGACCTCGCCGTCCTCACCGGTGGCACGGTAATCACCGAAGATCTGGGTATCTCCCTCGACAGCGTGCAATTGGCCGATCTGGGCCAGGCCAAGCGCGTCGCTATTGAAAAGGAGAATACCACCATCGTCGAAGGCAACGGCAAGGCCGCCGACATCAAGGGCCGCATTGAGCAACTGCGCCGCCAGATCGACGATACTACCTCCGATTACGACCGCGAGAAGCTGCAGGAACGCTTGGCCAAGCTGGCCGGCGGCGTCGCCGTCATTTCCGTCGGCGCCGCCACCGAATCGGAGATGAAAGAGAAAAAGGCCCGCGTCGAGGACGCCCTCAACTCCACCCGCGCTGCGGTGGAAGAAGGTATCGTCGCCGGGGGCGGGGTCGCTCTGATCCGCGCCTCTGCCAAGCTGAAGAGCCTCGAAGGCGAGACCGATGGGGAAAGCCAGGGCATCGCCATTGTGCGCCGCGCCTTGGAAGAGCCCCTGCGCCAGATCGCCGGCAACGCCGGTCTGGAAGGGGCCGTCATCATCGAGAAGGTCGCCGCCAAGAAGGGCAACTTCGGCTTTAACGCCGCCACCGAAGAGTACGGTGACCTGGTTGAAATGGGCGTCATCGACCCGACCAAGGTCGTCCACACCGCCCTCAGCAACGCCGCCTCCATCTCCTCTTTGCTGCTGACCACCGAAGCCATGATCACCGAAGAGAAAGATGACGATGGCGACGACGGTGGGGCCGCCGGACACGGGCATCCCCACTGAGCCCGGTAATTCCCTAGCAACAAAAAAAGCGGCGGACCTTTGGGGCCGCCGCTTTTTTTGTTTATCCGGCTTGCCGCCCCTTCCCCACCCTCTACCAGTATCCTGGCTACTTGAGAAGGGCACGCAAAAAAACCGCATCGGTGGTCGATACGGGGGCTAAAGCGTTCTTACGGAGGCCGGCTAGTTATGAATCAATCGCCAAATTAGCGTTGCCAAGGGCCTTGCGCGGCAGATAGTATTCAGTCATATAATGGCGGCTGCAATAACCCCGAGCCGCATGCTTGTCCTGGCAGCTTTCGACCTGGCAGCCTTTACGCCCGTAGAGGCGCTCGCGTTCGGGGGTCAAACGGCCGGTGCGCCGGACTTGCTGATAATGACGGAAACACAACCCCTTGGCGACGGGACGTCCCGTACAGATTTCGACCTGACAGTTTTCTGGGCGCTTGCGGTACTCGCGTTCAGGGGTCAATTGGCCACAGCGGCGAATCTGCTGGTAGTGACGTGGGCAATACCCTTTGCTGCGAGAATAATTTTCACATCCGGGGGCCAGACAGAGAAGCGGTTGTTTTCGCGGTATCGAATTCTCCATATCTTAGTGCTTTTTTATTGAAATTGACATGCCATAGTATTAAAATTTAGCCCTCCTGTCAAGATGTCTGGAATACCGTCAGGTTCCCCATGCGGCATTCCAGGCCGGCCCAAGAGGATGGTCCATGCACCAAATAGATGCGGCTAAAGAGCTAAGGCCCATTGCTGTCTTTGCTAGGGAAACGCCGTTCAGTGCTGCCCAATACCGCTGGGCCATGACCCAGGTGCGCAGAGCAGTTTGGGAGATGTCCAGCAGCAGCGATATTGAACAGGTGTTCAAGGCGATGATGAACGGCCTAATCGAATTGGGCATTCCCTTCAACGAAATCGGCGTCAATCTGATCGATGACACCTCGAAAACGCCGAGATTTGTTACCTTCAATCAGGCCTTTAAAGACAAGGGCTACAAGCCCCGTCCCGCCCTTAGCAGCGCAGACGGCGAAAAAGTCGTGCTACAACTGTGGCGCGCCCAGACCGTATCCTACCGGCGGGATTTACTGGCGCAGGATCTCTACAGCGAATGGGCCTGGATGGAACCGGTTCGCTGCATTGTCGATGTCCCCTTTGAAATGGGCACCCTGGCGGTCAACAACCTAGAGCCAGACGCTTTTTCCAGACGGCATCTCGATATTTTGTGGGAAATGGCCCAACTGGTCAACGGCGGTTTCCGCCGCATCGAGGATCTGGCCGCCCTGGAAAAGCGCAACCAGGTCTTAGAAGAGGAAATCGCCCGGCATCGACAGACCGGGCAAGCCCTGCGCACGAGCGAAAAACGGTTGGCCTTGCACCAACAGCAATTGCGCCGCCTGGCCGCCCAATTAGCCCGTAGCGAAGCCCAGGAACGCCGCCGCTTGGCCGAGGATCTGCACGACCGCATCAGTCAGACACTGGCCCTGACCCAGATGCGCCTGGATCTGTTGGCCCAGGCTCCCGAAATGGCGGAACGCGCCGCTGCCATCGACGGCATAAGCGCCCTGATCGCGCAAATGGACGAGGACATCCGCTCCATGACTTTTGAGCTGAGTCCACCCGTCCTCTATGAATTGGGCCTGGAACCGGCCCTGGAATGGCTGGCCGAAAAAGCCCAGGACGAGTACGGATTTAATGTCGAGATTGAGGCCCAGGGCCCCGTCCAGACTCTCGACGAGGAATTGCGCACCCTGATCTTCAGAGCCCTGCGCGAATTATTGCACAATGTGGGTAAACACGCCCAGGCCCAGCAGGTGCATATCGCCCTGTTGCGGGACAAAAACGAATGGACCGTAGTAATCACGGATGACGGCCAGGGCTTTAGGCCGGAGGAAAAATCGACACGTCCCAATTCTATGGGCGGATCTGGCCTGTTTCATATCCGCGAGCGACTCGATTTTATCGGCGGTCGTTTTACTATCGAATCAGAACCCGGCCGCGGCACCCGCTGCTGTCTGGTGGCCCCCCTCGAAGCCAGTGAACCAATGGGCCAAGTGGAGCTGACATGACGATTCGATTGATTCTGGTCGACGATCACCCCATGTTGCGGCAAGGTCTCAGGGCGCTACTCGATCAGGAAACCGACCTGCAGGTGGTAGCCGAGGCCGGGGACGGTCGCACAGCAGTGCAACAGGCCCAGACTCAACAGCCCGACCTGGTGATAATGGACCTGGCCCTCCCGCAACTCAACGGCATTGAGGCGACCCGCCAGATCCGCGCCCTCTATCCCCAGATCAAAATTATCGCCCTGTCCCAGCACATGGACTCGCGCTATGTGGAAGGCGCTCTCGAAGCCGGGGCCGACGGCTACGTCTTGAAACGGGCCGCCGTGGGCGAATTGGTGCAGGCGGTGCGCGTGGTCACCGCCGGCCAGGCATTCCTCAGCCCTTTTATCACCCGCGTCGTGCTCGACCGCTACAGCCAACCCGCCGACCGGTCGTTGCGTGGCCTGGCCAGCCCACTCACCGACCGGGAGCGCGAAATCTTGCAATTAATCACCGAGGGCCAGACCACCTCGCAGATCGCCCTCAATCTGCATTTGAGCGAGCGCACGGTGAGTACCCACCGGCAGCATATTATGGATAAATTGGGGCTCCATACGCTCCCCGCTCTGACCAAATACGCTCTGCGCGAAGGCCTTACTTCGTTCGATCTATAGCCAGTCTACTGAATAGGCCGGTATTTTGCCGCAAATACGTACTTTTACCCGGCTATATAGGTATTTCATTCGATTGAATAATCCGCCGCCAGAATCTAACTTTGAAATATAGGATTGGAATCCTTGGGGTAAGAGCCCGATCGAGCGCCCTCCCGCTTTGATCGGGCTCTTTTTATCGCCTTCTATGACGGACGGAAAAGACCACCATGCAGCTCGATTTCATCATTAAGCTCAACCGGACCGATCATACGGTCTGTTGTCCTCTTTGCCACCAGACCACCGCTATCGGCTTGGGCCCGGCCCTGGCTTTGGAGACTCCCACCGGCAATACATATGTCTGCGATGTCTGTGGCCAAGAGCAAGCCCCCGCTCTTGCGACGTTGGTGGAAATGGCGCGCCTATCCCTCGTCTTCAGTACCGAGCATTTCACCGAAATCGAAGAGCAGGCCCCTCTGCCTCCCAATCCAAACTGGCCCGGCAAAATCCACAATAACTGAAATCGCCCCGGTTATTTCACCCTAAGAAGCCGAAACCCGCCCCACTTCCTCCACGGTGCCGGCGCGCCGCGCTTGTTCGGCGGCGAAGACCATCAGATGACTCTCCAGCGTCTCCTCGGGCCCCGACAAAACCAGCCCCGGATCGTTGCGGGATACCGCCTCGACAAAGTTGTGCATCAAGCCGAAATCGCCACCGCCGTGACCGCCCAGAATCGAAGCGTCCGGGGCCCGAGTATCGATCACCTGGGTGCGGTCGCTGAGGAAATCGAAATGGGTGATGCTACTGTCGTCGCCGCGCAATTCGCCTCGGGTACCGAAAATACGCGTCTGCCGCCCGGCCGCCTCGCTGAAAGCGGTCATGGTGAAGGAAGCCGTGCGGCCGCCTGCAAAGAGCAGGTTGACGACCTGATTGTCGACCACATCGTTGTCGCAGGCGTAGACGCAGCGGCCGTAGGGCCCTTCCCGCAGGGCCTTTTCTAGGCCGGCCTGGGTCGCCTCTTCACTCAAGACATCGACGGGCCAACCGCTGTGGCCCTGTTGCAGGCGATCGGCCAGATAGATCTTTTTAGCCGAATAGGGGCATTGCGATTCAACGGCGCAATCGAGGCAATTGTCCGCAGCCCCTTCAGGGCGCTCTGCAGCCCTGAAATGCCTGCGCGAACCAAAGGAAGATACCTGCTGGCAGGAGGCCCCCATGATATAGCGCAACCAATCGATATCGTGGCACGATTTGGCCAGCAACATGGACGAGGACTGGTCTTCCCGGCGCCAGTTGCCGCGCACAAAGGAATGGGCCTGGTGCCAATACCCCACCGGCTCCAAGCGCTGGATATTGACGATATCGCCAATGGTCCCCGCTTCGATCAAAGCCTTTAGCTTTTGGGTGTAGGCGGTATAGCGCAAAACATGGCAAACGGCCAGGATCACACCGGCCTCCTTGACCGCCCGGTAGATCTGGTGGCACCCGGACGCGTCCGGGGCCATCGGCTTTTCCAACAACAGATGGTAGCCCCGCTGCGCCAAAGCCACGGCCGGCTCCACGTGCAGGGCGTCCTGGGTGGCCAGGATCACGGCGTCGGCCAGGCGCGGCCCCTGGGCCAACTGGCGCCAATCGGCAAAGACGCATTCGACCGCGATACCGTGGTCGTGGGCCAGACGCTGGCGATAAAAGGGACGCGGTTCGGCCACCGCCACTATCTGCGCCCGTTCGGGGTGGGAGCCGGCATAGCCGGCGTAGGTGCTGCCGCGGGCCCCGGCGCCCACCACAGCCAACCGTACCGGCTTCACAAAACCCTCCTCTGCCACGGGTCCATATCAGTTTTTCTCGCTGAAACAATAAAGGTGGTCAAAAGCGCGCAAATACATCCGATCGCCGGCAAAAACCGGCGACGAGCGGAAACCTTCCACCTGATTGCGGGCCACTTCGCTGTAAACCCGCCCCGGCTCCAGCACCAGGGTAACGCCGCTTTCAGAGCTGACGAAAAGCTTGTCGCCGGCCAGGGTCACCGAAGGGTAGGCGCTATTGCTGCCGCTACCGTTCAATTCGAGGTCTTTTTCGTATACGACGGCGCCGCTGGCCGCTTCCAGTACGGTAAATTTCTCTTCCCGCGACACCGCGTAAATCAGCCCGTCGTGGATCACCGGAGAGGCGTAGTGGCGCGATCCCTTGATCCGCGACTGCCACAATGTTTCGACCTCCAAAGAGTCTCCCAGAGCACTCGGTAGTTTCACCGCCACCGACTTTTTCTCGATAAAATACACCACCCCATCCTGCACCACCGGGGTGGCAAATTCCATATTGCCGATGGCGTGGGCCAGCGTCTGTCCGTCGGCGGCCCGGAAGACATCGCCGGCCGGGGTAATGACCACCTCGGTACCACCGATATCGGCCACCACCGGCGAACCCCATTTCACCTCTGCCGGGACCCGCCACTTCTCCTCCCCGGTAGCCGGATCGAGGCCGAATAGATCGACGATATGGACCACCAACACGCCCTTGCCCAGGGCTGGCGAGGCGCTGTGGCCCCACCCGTGCTGAGGCTGTTGTACCACCCGGGCCCACAGCAATTCCCCATCTACCGTATGGGACGCCACCGCGCCAACCCCAAAAACCGAGAATACGTGCTCACCGTCGGTGACCGGGGTCGCCGAGCTATAGCCGTTGGCATCGTGGGCCTTGATGGCCTCGACCTCGACCGCCTTGCCCACCGAATCCTTCCACAAAATGGCGCCGTCGGCCCGGTTGACCGCCATGATCTTGTCGGGTTCGCTGCAGACGAACAGGCGGTCGCCCCCATTGACCAGCACCGGTGAGGCGTTCGACCAGGAAGGCAGGGGCGTCTTCCAGGCCACATTGCTGTCGGGGGCCCAGTGCAGCGGCGGATTGGCGTCGAGATAGCGCCCGTCGCCGTCACTGCGCCAACCCGCAGTCTGGACCTGGGCGGAACAGGCGGAAAAAGCGCATAACAGGGCGATTAAAACGAAGCTTCGGCTCATTGATATACTCCTGGGATATACTCCTGGATAGGTAATCAGATTAAGATCGGCAAGAGACCTGTTGCCGGCGACCGGGATATCCATAGGACACCGGCGGCCGGTCGTTTGTTAAAAACTTGATGCCCTCTTTAAACCCGGACTTTGCGGCCGCTTTTTACCGCCTGAACTTCCTTGAGGCATAATTTAAGGGAATCACGCGCCTCCTCGCCCGACAGAATGGTCGAGTCGCGCTCCTGGCGCACGGCATCGACGGCTTCCTGCAATTCGCCGACAAAACCATCGCGGCCCGGCAATCGCGGTTGGCGCACTTTGCCGTCCTTGGTCAACAGTTGCGGTGGCACGCCCCAGGAGGAATTGAATTTGAGCGTGGCTTCCTCGAAATAGACGTCATAGCCGTGCTCAAAAGGGCAACCCTGCTGGGCCAGCCAGCCGCCTTCGGCGCTGATGGCCTGGGGCCCCTCGGCAAAATGGTAGAGCGTATTCTGGTATTCCACCGTATCGGCCCGCCCGACATACCCCTGCGCGGTGACGGCCTGGGGCATACCAAAGAGATACTGGATGAAATTGACGTCGTGGATATGCAGATCAATGGCCGGACCGCCGGTGCGCTGTAAATCCTCGGGGGCCGACCAGGCCGGCCGCGAGATAATGCGTTTGAAATGGGCCGCCAGCACCGGCCCGTATGCGCCGCTTTCGAGTAACTGTTTGATCAACAGGAATTCGGGAAAATAGCGCAGGACGTGGGCCACCATAAAACGCACCCCGCCCTTTTTCGCCGCCGCGATAAGACGGTTGGCCCCGGGCAGATCCACGGTAATGGGTTTTTCGAGAAGTAGGTGTTTGCCCGCCGCGATGGCTTTGAGACTGAATTCGTTGTGCATATCCGTGGGCAGGCAAATATCCACCAAGTCGATTTTGGGGTCCGCCAAAAGGACGTCGAAATCGGCGTAGCAGTCCACTTTGGACAGGTCCTGGACCCCGCCGCCGCCGCCGAAATTACCCTGCACTTTGCGCCAATCACCGCGCAATTTCTTTTCGTCGCGGGTGCAGATGGCGCTTACCTTTGCGCCCTTGACCTTGTCGACGGCCTTGTAGTGGGTGACGCCCATAAAGCCGATACCGACGATACCTATATTGACCATTTTGACCTCCGCGAAAACCGCCTGGGATGGATTTTGCAAGCGCCTCTAATAATACCCGATGCGCTTTTATGGCACCAGGGCAAATTTGCCTGTCCGCCCCTCTTGCCCGGCCACGACGCGGTACAGGTAGACCCCGCCGCCCACCCAGCGGCCGTCGTCGTTGCGGCCGTCCCACTGCACGCCGCCGTCGCCGTCCTCCTCCACCAGAGCCCCAATCAAGCCGCCCCCCGCATCGTAGATATATACCTGGGCCCCCAAAGGCAAGCCGCCAAAGGTGAGCGGGCTCTGGCGCGGCCGGAAGGGATTGGGGAAGACCCGCACGTCGCTCAGATCGGCGGCCGCGTAGGAAAGCCCCACAGCCGCCGCAAAGGACTTCCCCCGCCCATCGACCATGCCGCTCATATCCAGTCGGTAGCGCCGCCCCAAAGCCAAGAGAGGCGTCGTCGGGTCGAGTTCCAGGACCACCTCCCCGCCCAGTTCCACCGCCGCCCGCTGCAAACGGATAGCCGCCTCGGCAAAGCTGAACACCGCCCCGTCGATGCTTGCTACCGGCCGGTTGAAGCTCAGCCTGATGCGGGTCGCCGACACCACTTGGGCTTCCAACAGGCGCGTCGGCACGGTCTGCGGCACCAGACCAAAGGGATAGTCGATAAATGGCAGCGGCGCACCGGCGGCGCTTTGCAATCCCCGGGCCTGCAGTCGGTACTGCCCCGAATCGGGCAGCCCTACAGCAAAGCCCAAAACCAGCCGCTGTCCTCCCCTATCCAATAGCACTGAAGTGGGCTGTCCGATTCGCGGCTCGAGGTGAAAGCGAAAAGCCTGTAGTAGAACCGGATTCAACGGCGCGCTGAAAGCCACCGCCAGTTGATTGGGGCCCAGCTGGTTGACCGCTGCGGGTAGAGGCAGCGAGGCCGGACGCACCGGCGCGGCGGCAGCCAGGGGCCCTTCACCGCCGGCGGCCAGGACACTGACCTGATAGCGATAATCCCGCCCCGCCTCAAGTCCGTCTTGGCGAAAATGATTGGTCACCAGGTCAGTGGCCACCACCTCGCCGTCCCGATAGACGCGATAGGTCGCCCCGGCCACTCCCCGCCATTCCAGGGTGATCCCCTGCTCGTCGCGAGGATAGGCCATCAGCCCCTGGGGTGAAGGCGGCCCTTCCAGAGGACTGCGCCAGCGTACCACTTCGACCTGTGCATCTCTATTATTGAAGGCCAATTCGAAGCGGCCGTCGCCGTCTACATCGCCCGCAGCGGGTCGGTGGGTACTGCGGACCCGGGTCTGCCAAACCGGCTCGAAGCTGTTGCCCCGGGCGGCGAAAATATAGAGCTGCGGTACCAACACGGCGATCAATTCGGGCCGCCCGTCGCCATCCAGGTCGGCGGCGGCCAGACCGTTGCCCTCGGCTTGACCGCCGTCTACTTCCACCTGCCACTGCAACTCACCGCTACCCCGATATACCTGCAAAGTCCAATAGGAGCGTTGCGGCGCCAGGGGATCCTGGAACAGCGTCCCGGTGGCAAACTCCATGCGACCGTCGCCGTCGTAGTCGGCCCCCCCGCCCACCAGCCGCCCGTCGCGGTGGGGCCGGCTGTCCTCTTTACTCCAGGCCAGCCGGAAGGTATTGTCGCCCGCCGCCTCGTAGACAAACAGATCGCCGTCGGCGTCGCCGCTGAGCAATTCGAGACGAGAGTCGCCATCCAGATCGCCCACCACTTGCCGCTCCCCCAATTCGTTGAAGCCAGCGGTGGGGTTGGGCAATAGGGCCCTTTCCGTAAAACCATCGTCGCCGCTGTTTTCAACCACTTGAAAGCTGTTGGACGAGGCCGAACGCAGCGCCATTGAAAGGCGGCCATCGGCGTCCCAATCGGCGACTTCGCCGCCCCATACATCTTGCTTTTCCCAGGCGACGCGGCTGGGGAAAGCCCCGGTCTGGGTGACTTCGAGCAAGCGCACCCGACGGGCGTCCACCGCCATCAGCTCGGTCAATCCGTCGCCGTCCAAGTCGTGTACGTTCCAGGGGATAAACAAGCGCGCCGAGGCGTGCACCAGACGCTGGGGAAAACTGTAGAACTGGGCACTGCCGTACAACCCTCGACCATAAGTCATCTGCACGACTTCGCCGTTGCCGTCGGCATTGAAGTCGGTTACCCAGGGCAATAGATAGCCGTCGGGCAGGCGTCCGACTAGATCGAAGGACCAGTCCCGGATGCGGGTTTCCTGCACCACTAATTCGAGCTTGGCAGGGATGGCTTGGACGCCACCCCTACGGGCGACCAATTCCACCAGATAGCTGCCGGGCAACAAATCGGCGGGCAGAGCTAGACGCTGAACCACAGCCGGGGCCGGGGTCTCAACCACATAGAGAGGCTTCTCTTGCTCAGGGGCAAAAATCCGCACCTGGGCAACGGCCGGATCTCGGGTCCGCCAGGCGGCCCAGTGGCCCCAGGCAGCTCCTTGCAAACCGCGGATCAGGCGCCAGTCGCTCACCTGGGGCGCCCCTTCCTGCACCTCGACGGCGCGCCGCCGTTCCCAGCTCAGGCCCTGCCACCGCCCCCGCAACCGCAATTGGTAGGCCCCTGGCTCCAGCCCCCCCAATTGCCACCAGACCTCGACCCGTCCGGGCCCTGGACCCGAACCGCTCACCAAAGAATGCCATTGATTGGGGGCCACCCCCTGTCCCCAGGCCAATTCGTAGTCCTCGAAAGGGCCGCCTTCTACGGCTATCTCAACACGCAGGCTGTCGCGCGCCACCGTCTCGGGTGCAGGAGCGGCCAATTCCAACACCGGCGGCCGATCCAACAACAGCGCCCCGGCCTGCAGCAGCCCCGCCCCACCGCTGGGATCCCAACCCGGGGTGCCGTTATCCAGGGCGCTCCAGCCCAGGGCGGCGCGGACCTGCTGGGGGGAAAAGTGCGGGTTGCGCCCCAGAATTAAAGTGGCCAGACCGGCGACGTGGGGGGCGGCCATAGAAGTACCGGATAAAAGCCGGTAGCCCCCGCCCGGCTCCAGGCTCAAAATGCGCTGGCCCGGGGCCGTCAATTCGATGCTGGCGCCGCGATTGGAAAAACTCAGGGGGCGGCCTGCTTCATCGGCGGCCCCCACGGCAATAGGGTGGGCCAGTCGCGCCGGGTAGAAAACCTCATCGTCGCCCTGATTGCCCGCCGCCGCCACCAGCACGCAACCGGCCTGCTGGGCGTAGCGCACGACATCGCGAATAAGCGGGGCGAACTGGACATCGCCCCAGCTCATATTGATAATATCGGCGCCATTGTCCACCGCGTAGACGATGGCCGCGGCAATATCGTCGTCTTCGAGAAAACCGCCCCCCGGTAAATTGAAACCGGCGCGCAAAGGCATCAACCGCACGCCCGGGGCCACCCCGGCTATGCCCCGACCATTGTCGACGATGGCGGCGGCAATACCGGCGACGTGGGTACCGTGGCCCGATTCGTCGGCCGGATCGTTGTCGCGCTGCAAAAAATCGCCCAATCCAGGCAAATCGGGCGCATCGGTGAAATCCCAGCCGATAATATCATCGATATAGCCGTTGCCATCGTCGTCGACCCCGGGCAGACCTCCGTCCTCTGCCCGGTTGACCCAGATTTGTGCGGCCAGCTCGGGATGGCGATAATCGACCCCCGAATCGATAATGGCCAGCACCACCTGGTCCGCCTGCGGCAATGTCACCGCATCCCAGCCGATAAGCCGCAAATTATCCTGTTGCCCATAGAGCGAATCGCTGGGGACGCCCACTGGGCGCCGGAGGAAATTGGCCTGGGCCCACTCGACCTCTGGCAGGCCGGCGTAAACCCGAGCCATGTGGCGGGGGTCTCGGCCGCCCTCAAAGCGCAGGCGGTACCAGCGCTCCAACTGACCCGGAGTGGCCCCCTTGGCGCGGCCCCGGGCGGCAGAGCCGAAAAGCGGTGCGCTGGCCACCAGGCCGTAGCGCTGCGCCAAATCGTTTTGCCCACTGCTGTTTTTTGCGGCCCCTGCGGCAAAACGCACGAGAATCTGTCCAGGGGCCCAACCCACCTGATCGATCGCACTGGCCCGCGCCCCCAGGCAAGCAGACAAAATGGCCACAGCCAGCAGTAGCCAGACCCGCCGGCTCCTGTCCAATCCACTTTCTCGACGCCCGAACTCAATGCGGTATATTATTATATTTATATTGAATTCTATTCTTGACATACCTTTCCAAAGCCCGTTGCTTGGAGGCAATTTTCTCTTTTCACCGTTGTTCCAAAGCTTTAATTCCTAAGACTCGACGATCCACCTAACCGTCACCAGCGTAGTGGGCTTCCCCAAGGATCTCATCTCGCTCAAATTCCTCAAGAAAAAAATCGTCATCGGCGACGAATGTCTCAAGAACCGGATGGCCGTTGATCTGGTCTGGCCCTTGGAAGAGGGCGTCTTTCGCCATTCGTTGCTGCCGCCTCAACCATTAGACGAAGACGCCGAACCGGCCCCGGCACCCATCGATGCGGGGCGCGAAATAGAAGCGGCCCGGCATTTGATCAACCACGTCGTCGAACTGGCCGAAGTGCGCCCCGGGCAACAGATCAATCTGGTCATTGGCTGTCCGGCGCGGGCCTCCCAAGCCGATCGCCAGAATTTACTGGCGGCGGCCAACGGGCTGGCCGACCGTATTCTTATCCAATCGGAACCTTTCCTGGTGGCCTATGGGCTCAACCTGTTCAACAACGCCCTGATCGTCGATATCGGCGCCGGCACCATGGATATGTGCCGCATGTCCGGTACCATCCCCTCCGACGAAGACCAACGCACACTATACAAATCGGGCGACTATATAGATAAGCTGCTGCACAAATTGCTGCAGCAAAAGATCACCGATTCGCCTGTATCTCTCGATCTGGCCCGGCGCCTTAAAGAACAATATGCTTTTGTCTATCCTCAAACCGAGACCATCACCGCCGATTTCCAGGTCGACGGCAAGCCCAAGGCCTACGAAATCACTCAGGAATTGCGCGAGGCCTCGGAGAGCATTCTGCCCGATATGGTGGCCGCCGCGCGCGAATTGGTCGTCACTTACGACCCCGAATTCCAGGCCGACCTGCGCCAGAATATTTTCCTGGCCGGGGGCGGCAGCCAAATCCGCGGCCTGGGAGAAGCCCTGCGCTCGCGTCTAACGGAATTAGGTCCGACCAAAGTCAGCACCGTCGACGATCCCATATACGCCGGTGCTGGGGGGGCGTTGCAATTAGCCCAGGACCTACCCCCCTCCGAATGGCCCACTGAGAAAGACAATTCCTAAGAGGACCGTCCAATGGGAATTATTTCTTTTCTCACCGCTTCCAAGCTCAAGACCGAAAACGGTCGCCAGCACGGCGAAATAGCCCGCCTACGCCGGGCCATCGAGCAAGAAATCAACTACAAGTTAGAAGCCAAAACGCAGGTCGAGGAGGAAGCCGCAAAAACTGCCGCGCTCTCCCAACAATGCCAAGCCCTGTCCCGGCAGTTGAAGGAGGCCCAGGAGGAATTCGCGCAAAAATACCGCGCCCTGCAAAAAGACCTGGACCAGGAGCGCCGCCAACAGGACGATTCCATCGAGCGCACTCTGGCCGCCCGCAAAGAATTTGAAGCCAGTGCGCTGGAGACCAGAAACCTCAAAAAAGAATACGAGGAACTGAACCGACAATTCGGGGCCTTCCAGCGGCAGGCCGACGAACAGGACCGCACCCTGCGCGACCAACTCCTCACCGAGCAACGCCAGCGCCAGGCCCTGGACGAACGCTACAGCCAGGTCGACGAACGCAACGAAGCCCTCACCGCCCAGGTCGACGACCTGGAAGCCCAACGCAACCAGTTGGCCCAGGATTTGCAACAAACCCAGAGCCATTTGGACCGCTTCCAGCAACGCAAGCAAGTCCTGGAAGAGGATATGGAGCGCATGGTCGGTAAGCTGTTCCGCTAGCCCATCGGCCCGTTTCCATGAACCACTCCCATACGGCGTGCTGCTGGTCAGTTTCAGCAAATACAACCACCAACGCCGCGCCGGTGCCCTCGCCCCAGCAGGGCACGGCGAATTCCCCAGGCTGCTAACTACGGGCCAATTTTTGCAATAAGCCCTCGACCTGCTGCCGGACCCGAGCGGCGTTATTTTCCTTCACCTGTTCATAGCCGCGTATCTTATCGGTCGCGGTGGCCATTTCCACCACCAAATCGTAGGTCTCGGGGCGCAATTGGGCCAAGCCAGTTTGCAGCACTGCCCCGTACCAATCGACCAATTCCCTTTCCAGCCGCCGGCAAGACGTACGACCAAAGGGATCCCAGGCAGTACCCCGCAATCCCTTGCACCGGGCCAACAGCCGCAGCAACGGCCGCCAGGCCGGTCCCAGACGCACCTTGCCCAATCCCAACCGACGCAGCGACGGCGGATGCAGATGATTGGCCACCTGCACCGGCCCGTCGAACATATCCCGCACCCGTTGCCCAGCACGCGGATGGGTGAGCAGGCGCGCCACTTCGTATTCGTCCTTGTAGGCCATTAATTTGAATAGCTGGCGCACTACCGCCGCCGTCAACCGCCCGCCCCGATCGGGAAATTGCGCCTCGGCCTGCCACACCTGGCCAACGACCTTGAGATAGTCACGGGCATAGGCAACATCCTGAAAGGCGGCCAAATCGTCTAGTCGGTCCAGCAACAACCGCCCGGTTTCCCCTTCGACCGGGACGGTGGCCTGAGCCTCCTGCCTGAGCGCCTCTAATTCGGCGCTGCGGCCTGGGGCCCGCTCACCTTCCTGTTTGGGCTCGACCAATTCCGCTTCCACCCGGGCCGGATCAACGGCACACAGGCGCCCCCAACGAAAGGCCTGAATATTGGCTTCCACAGCCTTGCCGTTGAGCTCTATGGCGGTCTCGATGGAAGCGGCTCTGAGGGGAATCCCCCCAGCCTGATAGGCGGCTCCCAACAACAGCATATTGGCGTAGAGAATATCGCCAAAGAGGCGCTCGGCCACCCAGTAGGTATCCAGATAGACATTATCGCTTTTGCGGCTACACTGGTCGATGGCTGCCTGCAGACGTTCGGACTCGGGCTGGGGGCCGGTGGGATTGCGATTCATAGCGGCGGTGGGCACCAGCGCCGAGGAGACCAGCGCCAGACTACGCTCGGGATGGGCGTACTGCAGGTTGTGCGCCTCGGCCGCCCGGATTAAATCGAAGCCCAAATACAAATCGGCCTGCCCCGGGAAAAGGCGGTTGAATACCGGCTGGGCCGAATCGCTGAGGACAATCGGGGCCTCCACCGGCCCGCCTTTCTGGGCCAGACCGGTATTATTGGACAGGTATACGTAGCGCCCCTCCATTATAGCCGCATAGGCCAACAGATGGGAAATGGTCACCACCCCGGTCCCGCCCCGGCCGACGGCGTATATAGTATAGCGCTGGCCCGGCGTGCAAGCCGGCGGTTCGGGTAATTGCTCCAAGGCCGTGGGACGTCGCCGTCTGAGCTGGGTCCCTGGGGCCGGAATAACACTGACAAAAGAGGGGCATTCGCCGTCGACACACAGCTCGTCCTGGGCGCAATTACCCTGGCGGACCTGGGTTTTGGGGCCCAAATCGGTAGCCACGCTGTAGAGGGCGGCGCACCCTTCCGATTGCTCGTAGCAATCGCCGCAGCCCTCGCAGACTTCCTCGTCGATAAGGATATAGCGCTGAGGTTGAATCCCGGCCCGGCGCTGCCGGCGGCCTTTCTCGGTGGCGCATTCCTTATCGAGTATCAGCACCGTAGTACCGGCCAATTGGGCAAAATGCTGCAGGGCCTGGCTGTGCCGCTCGAGGCCGTAGATTTCTACCTGGGACAACCCCAAGCCCTTGTAGCGGCCCGGATCCTCGCTGACAATGCCAATGGTTCCCACGCCCAGACCGCGCAATTCCTGCGCCACGTCGCCAATAGGGCGCTGGCCGGCGGGCTGCTGGCCCCCGGTCAGGGCGACAGCGCCGTTGTAGAGCAACAAAAAAGTTATATTCACCTGGCTCTGGACGCAGCTTTGCACCGCCCCGCGGCCGCTGTGGAAATAACTGCCGTCGCCCAAATACTGGAAAATATGCTGGTTGCCGTTGAATTGCGCCCAGCCGCTGTAGATAGACCCGCCCGCCCCCATCGTCGGGATATACAATACCCCGTTGTCATAGGCGGGCGTAGCGCGAATGGAACTACAGCCGATGGCCCCCCCCGGTTTCTCGTTGAGATCGCGGAAGCTATTGTAGGGGCAGCCGCCGCAGGACATCGGCGAGACCGAGGGCACAGGCACGGCTTCGCGCTGCTGGATAGCCGCCAATTCTTCCAGCAAAGCAGTCCGGCTCCCGCCCAGACGCGGGGCCAGTACGCTGGCCAGAAATTCCGGATCGACTTCGCCATGGGCCGGAATAAAGGGATTACCGCTCTCGTCGGTATGGCCGTATACCGCCTCTACCCCGGTATTCCACAGGGCCGCCTTGATACCTTCCTCGACAAAGGGCCCTGGTTCCTCCACCACATATACAGTGCGCAGGCCGCGACCGAACTGGCGCACAATCTCGGTATCGAGCGGATAGGGCACCCGCACATGCAACACCGGCACCCGCAGCCCCAGCGCATCGAGCGCCTGGCGCACATCGGTATAACTCTTGCCGGTGGCGACAATACCGATATCGCCTCCGACCTCGGCATCGACAATGCGGTTGATGCCGTTGGCGCGGAGATAGGCTTCTACCAACGGCCATTTATCCTCGATCAGCTCGCGCTGCATGGGCAGCGCGTTGGTCGCCATTACAATGCGGTTGAAACGCTTTTCATAGACTTCCGGATAGTCGATGCGGGGACGCGCCGCAGCCAGATCAACGGTGGAGGCCCCATCGCAAACCGGGGTCACCAGCTTGAGCGAGGTAACTACCCCCAGATATCGGGACAGCGCCACCGCGTGCAGCCCCAGGAAGAGAATTTCCTCGACGCTGGCCGGATAGAATACCGGCACCCAACTCGAGCGCAAAACCCAATCGGCGGCCCCGGGCGAGACCGAACTTTTCGAGCGGTGGTCCTCACCGCTGAGCAATACCATCGAGCCGCGCCCCGAACTGCCGGCCAGGTTGGCCAGCCAGACCTCATCGGGTATCCACATGGTCCCGTGCGCCTTGCCGTACCAAAACGCGTCGACATCGCCGTCCGGCCCGTATTGGGTGCCCAGCATGGCCGAGGCCGCCGTCTTCTCGTTGACCCCAAACTGGTGCACGGTGCGGCCCCGCTGGTTGAGCAACTCAAGCTGTTCAACCACCTTCAGGTCGAGCCCGCCCAGGGGCGACCCCTCGTAGCCCGTGATATAGGTCTGATTGACCGGCCCGGCGGCTTCATCGCGCCGTTGTTTTTCCAGGATCAGGCGCACAATGGCCTCGATACCGGTGAGGAAGACCTGCCCCTCCTCCTTTTGATACTTGTCCGCGATACTCAATGTCATGATCGATACACACCAGTTTGCCCGTTAGATAGCCCGACAATTCCGCCTGTAGGCAAAGGCCACAGGCGCCAAAATTCCGGGCATCATCGCTGCAAAATCGGGTTAAATGGGGAAAGGACAGCCAGAGAAAAGATGGTGCAGAGTATACGACCCAGCCTGTTCCACGGCAAGCCGACGGCGTCAGGGATTCACCTGGAGAAGCTGCCGTTGCCGCAACCGCCCCGCCTCCGAATAGGCGAAGATATAGAGTCCCGGATTCACCGGACGACCGTGTCGGTCGATACCGTCCCAGGCCAGCGTATGGCTGCCCTGGCCCCCTTCCAGCGTAACGACCAATTCGCCGGCGGTATTGAATACTTTTATTTCAACGGCACCCGAGCCAGCAAACCAGAAAGTGGTGGGCTGCCCCTGGGATACTGGATTGGGATAATTATACACCCGGATCTGCTCGTCGATCACCTGCCCCCGCAGGACCACCTCGCCGGTGCCGCCGTTACTGGCCAGGCTCAACGTTTCCTCTATCTGCCCCGAAAAAGCGTCTATAGCCTCCGGCGAAAAGGCGACGACCACGGCGGCCGAATCCCCGGGACTCATACTGGTCGAAGATAGACTGAGGCCAAATAGCGCTCCATCGGCAGCGGCTTGCAACCCCGTCAGTGGCACATCGCCGCGATTGTGCACATACAGCGTCTCCATCGCGGTCCGCCCCACCGGGACGGCGCCAAAGTCGAGGGTATCCCTCAGGGCTTCCAGCACCGGCGCCACCCCCGTGCCGCTCCACTGCACCTCAATGGACGGCTGGTCGAGATCGGTGCTGATAATGGCCAGAATGCCTTCCTGCAGGCCCCGTCCCCCAGGGCGGAAGGACACCTGCACACTGGTGCTGTCGCCCGGTCCCAGACGCAACGGCAACGGCGCGTCCAGCAATTCAAAGGCGACCTGCTCATCATCGGCGCGCAATTCGCTAATGACCAACTCGGCCTCGCCACTGTTGGCCAAGATCAGATTCCCGACAACGACCTGGCCCACGGCAGTAATATTGAATTCGAGCGAGCGCGGTTCGATATCGAGCCGTGGTTTGATGCCTCGGCCCTTTAATTGCAAATCGAAGAAACCGTTGTCCGGATCGTCGCTTGTAATACCCAACGATGCTTCAACCGTCTGGTCCTGCAGCGGCCCGAAGGCAATGACCACGGTAGTATCCTGCCCCGATCCCAGCGTGAAAGCCTGGGGCGAAACGACGAACTGCTCCTCGTCGGTAGGGGCGATTTCGACGGTGAGTAGACCGGTGCCGCGGTTTTCCACCACCAGCACTTCCTCGCCGCGTCCGCCCACCGCCACCGGCGAAAAAGATAACGTATCGGCTACGGAGACTTGGATCTGCGGCTTCTGGCTGCCTGCCTTGAGCTCGACGATGACGTCCGGGTCGTTGGGAATGTTGGTTATCAGTACCAGCGACCCTTCGATGCTGGGCAGGAAGATCGAGGGCTCAAAACGCAAATCGAGCACGACGCTATCGCCTGGACTGATGTGCAAAACGGTATCGCGGACCTTGAATTCGGGCCGGGTGGAGATGAGCCGATTGATCACCAACTCGGCCTCACCCCGGTTGTAGAGCACGAGGCTTTTGTTGACCGGCTGGGCTGAAATACCGAAATCGACGATTTCATCCGATAGACCGATCTCGGGGACCAACGGGGAAATACTGATGCCTTCACTATCGCTCTCCAGCCCGGGGGCGGTGGCCTCAACCGTGGCCAGTCCCGGTGCCGTTCCGGCCGTGAAAGTGATAACGGCAACTCCGGCCACGACAACGGCCGACGGCGCCTCGAGCTCGCCCTCGGTCACTTCAACGACAAACGAAACCACCGTGGTATTATCCGTCTTCACTGGGCCGCCGAAAGCATCCTGCACCACCGCCTGCAAAACGGCGCTATCCTCGCCGTTGGCGCGGATGCTGGAAGGCGTTACCGTCAAGTCTATCCCGACCCCGGCCAGGGCGATGCCGAAAGCCCCGCCCCCCCCTGTGCCTATATAGACCGTCTGGGGTCTGGTGCGCCCGATGTGTACCGCCAAAACATCGGTATGGGTCAAACCCGTTTCGACGGCTTGCCAATTGTCGCCCCCGTCCAGACTGCGAAAGACACCGCTGCGAGTACCGGCGTAGAGCCGCAGCGAATCGGTCCGTTCCACCGCCAGGGCGCGAATGGAAGAAGCGGTCAGGCCGGCGTTGACCCCTTGCCAGTTCAGTCCGCCGTCCAGACTGCGGAAAATCCCGCCATCGGTACCGGCATAGAGGCGTCCCGCCCCCTCGTCCATGACCAGGGCCCGAACCGACAGCGCCGTCAGTCCGTCATTGGAGGCGGACCAGCTCTCGCCCCTATCCACACTGGTGAATACACCCTCTTCCGTGCCGGCGAACAGCACGGCGCCGGCGGCATCGGCAACCAGGGCCCGAACCGACAGCGCCGTCAGCCCGTCATTGGAGGCGGACCAGCTCTCGCCCCTATCCACACTGGTGAATACACCCCCGTCCGTGCCGGCGTAAACCCGCCCCGACGCCCCCGGGTTGACCAGCAGCGTTCGGGCGCTTAGCTCGGGGTTGCTCCGGGCCCAGGATTCGCCCCCGTTCAGACTCCTGAAAATCCCAGCGTCAGTGGCCGCGTACAGCCGCAGGGTGTCGGCCGGATCCGCAGCCAGCCCCCATACCGACAGCGCCGCTAGGCCGCTGTTGACCTGGGTCCAATTGGCGCCGCCGTCCAAACTGCGAAAAACGCCACTCCTAGTCCCGACAAATAAACGCAGCCCGTTGCGCGGGTCGAGCCACAACGCCCGGATGGGCGCCGTCCCCAGGTCGCGGTTGGCCGCCGCCCAGGAGCCGCCGCCGTCGAGACTGCGAAAAACGCCGTTGTCGGTGCCGACATACAACCGCAAACTATCGAACGGATCGACACTCACAGCGGCTACGGCCAGCGTGTCTAGGTCGTCGCCGACCGGCACCCAGGTGGCCCCCCGGTCGCTACTGCCAAACAAACCGGCCGGGGTCCCGGCGTAGATCCGCCCCAACTGACCATCGACGGCCACAGCCGCCACGGCCCTGCCTTCCAGCCCTTGACTGGCCTGGACCCAATTCAGCCCTCCGTCCGAACTGACGGCGACACCCGCTTCAGTACCGGCGTATAGCCACAGGGTATCGGCCGATTCCACCGCCAGGGTCCGCACCCCCAGGCCCGCCAGCCCCTCGCCGGCCGGGGCCCAGGACTGTCCCTGGTCATCGCTAAAATAAAAACCCTGGTCTGTACCGGCGTAGACGCGCAAGGTGTCCTGGGGGTCTACCACCAAGGCCGCCACGCCCTGCCCGGCCAAATCTTCGCTGGCCAACGCCCAATTGTCGCCCCCGTCGAGACTGGCAAAGACGCCGTTGTCAGTAGCGGCCAACAAGCGCAGCGGGCGGCTCGGATCGACCGCCAGGGCCCGCACCAGACGACCGCTCATGCCCTGGTTGGCCGGAGCCCAATTGCCGCCCCCGTCGAGACTGCGGAATACCCCATCGGCCGTGCCGGCATAGACGATCTGCTCATTGCCCGGACGCATCGCCAGGGCCGTCACCGGTCCACCGAACAAACCGAGAGAGCTCCAACGGTTATCGGCGGCGCGCACAGCCGTTGCGGCCAACAGGATCAGCCCCACCAGCAAAGACACGGAAATTTGTCGAATCACGGTTCCCCCTCTGGACCCCAAGGGCTCTGCAATAATTCGAATAATCGATTGCCCGCTTTTTTCTGCGCCTGGCCCAATTCATCCAGGTAATCCATCTGCTGCAGATCCGTCAAGTCAATCTGACGCCCGGCCAAATCAATAGCGCGGCCACCGCTGAGACGGGCCGCCTCACCGTAGCAATTGGCCGCGCCGCGGAAATCACCGGAAAATTCAGCCAGCAGGCCGGCCACGTAATAAGTGTGGGGATAACTCGGATCCAGGCGCCGGGCTTGCAACAGGCCGTCTTCTAACTCGGCCGCCGGGACCCGCCCCAGCCTGGCATAGGCCTGGACTACGGCGGCGACGGCTTCGGGCTGGTACTGGAGGACAAAGGTACCGCGCAACCGCACCCGCTCGCCCGCGGAGACCTCAAAGGTATAAGCGCCGGGCAGCAAATACCCCTGTTGGCCAAGCCAATCCTGCGCCGGCTCAAAGGCTAGCCCCACTCCCCGGGGCGTTTGCTCCAGCTCTTGGGCTCCGAGTTTTTCGAGCACTTGCCCGTCTGGTCCGTAGAGCACCAATTGCAATTGTTTCTGCGCCAGATCCCGGGCCGGAATAGGATAGCGAAAATCTATCTGCAACCGGCCCTCTTCCGCCGCCGACAAACGGGCCGGGGCGGCAACCACTCCTGACCGCAACAAGCGCCAGCCCCCTAAATGGAGGGGAAATTGGTAGCGCCCCCAGGCAGAGGTCAGGGCCAACGACTGGGTGCGGCCAAGATAGGGCCGGTCTTCAAGAGCATAAGCCACCTGGCCACGGCCCGACCCCAGACGCAACCCCAGGCGCCAACTGGTGCCCACCTCTTCTACTCGGTCGATAGCCGCGCTCAACCCCAAGGCCAGGGCCCCAGGGGTCAAAGGCAGGTCCAAACCAACGCTCCAACGGCCGTTGCGCGGCAAATACCCCACGGCCACCAAGGGGCGCCGTCCCGGCCCTGGGCGCACCAACGCGGCCCCCAGAACGGCCCCCCAGGAGGCGCCCTCGAGCGACGAATAAGCCTGCCGCACAGCCGCCCCCAGGCGCACCCCCACGCTCTGGCTCAACGACCAGACGGCCAACCAGCCCGCATCCAGCCCCAAATCGCGGCGCGTCTTGCCGCCGCTTTCAACTTCGAGCAATTGTAGCCCCAACCCCAACCGCAGCGGACTTATGGCGCGCCGCAGCTGCAGTCTTTCAAACGATTTGGCCACTGCCAGCAGAAAGCGTGTTTCGGTATAGGAACCGTACCCGGTGATATTGCCCTGACTGTCGGCCTGCAGCACACGGCTGGTCCCCAGGCGGTCCAGACCCATGCCGCCGCCCCATGAATGATTGCTGCGCACCAGGCTGACCAGGTCGTGCTTGAGATCGAAGCCGTCGAATATATCGGCGTGGGCGAAAGCCACCCGATAGCGCTGCTCGAGTCGGGCCAAGGCGGCCGGATTCCAGTAGAGTCCGCCCTGGCCATCGACCACCGCGGCGGTTCCCAGCACCGCTGCCCGACCCCAAGTGGCTGGATGGGCGAAAGAACCGGGTAGTTGCCCGTACCCCGGCCCGCACAGGAACAGCCAAACTAGCCCGCAAAACCCCAGGGAAAGGCCTCGCCTCATCGGAATAAGCCCTCCAGATCGCTGCGGCCCAACATCTGCGCCAGACGCGCGGCCCGGGCCGCATTGCTTTTAGACAGACCGCCCTGGCGCCAAAGTCGCAATAACTCTTCCCAAGCCTGGGCCGGAGCTACCGGCACCCCGACTTCCACCTGGGCCCCCGGACCGACCTGTAGACGCTGGGTAAAATCGGCTTGGCCCGGCCGTTTGACGATTAGCTGGTAAATACCCGGCAGAATTTTGCCAAAATAGGCGGGCAAGCGGTCACCAAAGTGATTGGCCGCCGTGGCTTCCTGCAAAAAAAGCAGCGCGGCAAAATCGACCTGATCGCCCAGATCCAGACTGTCGCACACCGCCCTGATGCGCAGTTCCGCCGGTTGTTGCTCGATAGTGACCCGCACGGTGGTCGCATCGACCGGCTGGATATTCCCCGCGGCGATCGGGTAGCCGACCCCGTATTGGGCGGCCCGCAAGCCCAACTGGGGCAAATTGGCCCGCCCCCCTATCAGGCGTTCGTCAAAAACCATCTGCCCCGCTTCATTGGCCCGCCCCAACAGGCGGTCGCCGGCCCACAGTTGGATCCCGGGCCAAAGGGCCCCGTCCCGGTCGACCACGGTCATGGCAATGGGTTTGTGTTCGAATACCACCTGCAAATCGTAGACGCCGGGCTCCGGCGCCGACAACGCAAAGTGGCCGCGGGTGAAAACCAGCCCCAACTGGATTAGGCTGACCTCCACGAGCCGGTCCGGGGCGAGGCGCTTTTTGACCTCTACCAGGCCGCGGGTGTCGGTGGTGCCGGCCTTCTCGCCGTTGAGCAGGACATCGACATTGGGAAAGGGACGGCCGGAGGTATCCAAAACGCCAATGGTGAAGAGGTTTTCGGCCGGACGCAAAATCACCGATTTATGGATTCTGCCCGGACGCAGCATCTCCACCACCGGCGGCACCGCCGGGCTGGCCTCGTAGCCGGAGCGCACCACCGCAAAGGTATGGCGCCCCGGTTCGACGGCGAACATCGCCGGAGTCACCCCCAGGGTATCGCCGTCCAGGACAATCAGCGATCCGGCCGGATCGGAATCGACCTGGAGCAGCGGCGGCACAATGGAGAAACGCCGCACGGCCTCTTCGTTGACCAATCTGGGGGCCCCGCCGCCGGCCGGATCGGCGACTCGGACCGCGGCCTCGCCCAGCCCCACATGACCGTCGCCGTCCTCATCGCGACCCGTCTTCAGCTCTTCGAGCAGCCGCGAGGTGAACCAGCCGTCGACCGCCGGCCGCCGCCCCACTTCGACCACACCGGTGCTGTCGAGAATAAAATCGCCCCGATGTACACCGGCCGTAAAACCGTCGTATTCACCGTCTGCCTCAACCGGCATATCGGCGCTGGTGAACCCCTTGCCCTCCTCGTGCCCGCCCGTATAGGACGCGTCTATAACGACACAGGAACGGGTGCTGGCCAGACGCTGGAGGAACTGGCCGATTTCGTCGTCGCGGAGGAAGTTCTCCCCCGTCCTGCCGTCGGCATTGAAGGGCAAAAGGCATTCGTCGAAATTATCGACATGCTCGTCGGTGAAGAGGTCGTCTTTGAGGCGGCTGCCGCGACCCGAAAAATAGAACAGGAATAGATCGTCCCGGCCGACCTGGCCGATGAGCGACTGAAAGGCCCGGTGCACCCCCTCGTAGGTGGCGGCCGAATCGGTCAGGGCGGTAATGCGATCGAAACCGCCTTCGTCTTTGAGGAAACGCTGCAGGGCGCCGACTTCGGACACGGGGTGCAGCAGGGGGGGGATGCCCGATTCCTCCGGATAGGCGGCCACGCCCACCAGCAAGGCCCAGCGGTGCCTGCCCTCGGCCGCCGCCCCGGAAGCCAATACCAGCAATAGCGCCGCCAGACCGGCCAGTTGGCGCACGGGTCTCACCGCTCCTTGAGATCGTATTTGCGGATCAATTCGTACAGCCGGCTGCGCGACAGACCCAGATCCTTGGCCACCACACCCATTTGCCAATCCTCCTGCTCCAGCTTGCGCTGGAGCAACGTGCGCTCGAATTCCTCCCGCGCCTTGCGCAGGGTCTGGTCCTTATCGAGATCGATTTCCATCCCTTCGCCGCCACCGGCCTGCAGGCGACCCCACAGGTGGCTGGCCTCCAGGGCCTTGCCCCCGGCCATGGCGCGGGCGCTGGCCAACTGGTTTTCCAGTTCGCGGATATTGCCCGGCCAGCCGTAGGCCTTGAGCACCTCGAGGGCCGCCGGCGCGAGACCGGTCGGATAATCGGCGAGGAAATGTTCGACCAACAACGGAATATCGCCGCGGCGCTGGCGCAGCGGCGGCAGCGGAATGACCATGACGTAGAGACGGTAGAACAGATCGGCCCGGAAGCGCCCCGCCGCCATCTCCCCTTCGAGGTCGCGGTTGGTGGCGCAGATCACCCGCACATCCACCGGCCGCGGATGCTCCTCGCCCACCCGGCGAATTTCCCCCTCCTGGAGGACGCGCAGCAATTTCACCTGGGTAGCCGGTGTCGTCTCGCCGATCTCGTCGAGAAATAAGGTCCCTCCCTGGGCCGCCTCGAACAACCCTTTGCGGTCGTTGCTGGCCCCGGTATAGGCCCCTTTCTTATGGCCGAATAATTCGCTCTCGAGCAAATTCTCGGTGAGGGCGCCGCAATTGATGGGAATAAAGGGCGCCGCGGCACGTTCGCTCTCTCGATGGATGGTCTGGGCCACCTGTTCCTTGCCGGTACCGGTCTCGCCGTAGACCAGCACCGAAATATCCGAAGACGCCGCTTTCTGCATGAGGGCGAAAACCCGGCGCATGGTATGGCTCTGACCGATGATATGGGGGTAGGGGTGCGTCCCCCGGGGCAAAGGCTCGACCTGATGGACATCGGCCAAGGAGCTGCCGCCATCCACCACCGCTGCCTCCTGGTCTTCTTCCCGGGCCCCCACCTCCTGGCCGCCCGTCCGCTGCAAGGCCTCTTCGAGGAGCTTGTTGCGGATCAGACAGAGGCCGTCGTCGCCGCGGCGAATGGCCCCCAACAAATCGAGCTGGGCCACCACAGAAGAGGTGCGGTCATAGCGCGGTTTTTTGCCCTCGCCCACCAGCGCCTGGAGCCATTGGGGGCCCTCGGCAAAACGCTCCAGCCCCCCCACCACCCGCTGGATATTATCGTCGCCGCCGCTGATCAGTCTTTCGGCGGCCTCGTCGACCTGCAGTTTGGGCTCGGCCGCCAGCATGGCGCACAGGCGCGCCGTGAGATTGGGGTGGCCCTGGGTCCAGGAATAGATGGCCGCCGCCAGCCGGCCCTCCTGGGCGGCCCCCCGTTGCAGCGTCTGGACCATCTGCCGGACCCCTTCGACATCGAAATCGGTGCTGTATACTTCCTGGCTGATATTGAAAGGCGACAGGCCGCTTTCGGGCGAGATCAGCGTCCGCGGATCGGTGGCCCCGGCCAGGACAAAGACGAAACGTTCGAATTCGAGCTGGATAGAGCGTTCGTTGTAGACCGTGCGGATGGTGCCGAAAAAGCCCTCGCGCAGAGACTCGGGAACCGCCTCGAATTCGTCCAGGGTGACGACGATCCACTTGGTCCCGGCGCTGCCGGCCATGGTTTTGAGGGCTTCGAGGAAGCCAATGGGTTCGGTAATCCTCTCCACTACCTGCCGTTGTTCGGGCTGGAGCGCTAAAGCCCCTGCGATACGGCCGCCGACAAAGCGGTAGAGCTGCTCGCGCTCGGCGTCCTTGACCGGGGTCAGGTCGATGGCCACCGAGACGTAGAAGTCGGCCGGCAAGCGCCGCCGCAAATGATAGAGCAGACTCGTCTTGCCGGTCTGCCGAGCCCCCAGCACGGTGACGTAATTGCCGCGCTGGACCAGCTCCAGAACTTCCTCGTCCACCGGCCTTTCGACGTAAATGCTCTCCTCGGGGTCGGTGATGGGGCCCCGCGTTTGAATCGTCCTGGCTGCCATCGTCTCCTGCTTCAATAAAGGGTCTTGTTGCAACTGCGCCCCGGACCGCTAGGCCTTCAGGGCATAGCCCGTGCCGGGTTTTACTTGCTCGATAGCCTCGCCGATATCCTTGACCTTGTGGAGAATCTCGGGGAAAGCCTCAGCGGTAAAAGTATAGGGTGGGCGATCGGTTTGGAGGATGGCGCACATATGGAGATTGGACAGGGCCGTGTCCAACGCCGCCCCCGGGACTTCCAGGCCCGAGCGCGCCAGCCCTTCCTGCAAGTCCTGCCGCGATAGGCCCTCGGGGGCGGCGGCCATAACCAGTGTTATGGTGCGTTCGAGAGGATCCCCCTGGCCCCAAATGGTCTCGATGAATTCGGCGTGGAATTCGCCCGAATTGAGGACATTTTGACAGTGCTCCAAGGTGACCCGCCGACTTTCCTCGCGGGCAATGCCGCGCACCAGGCGGTCGCACAGATACTGGATGATGCGCGGGTGGCAGGAAGAGACGGCGAGGATCTGCCCGACCAACTCTTCGGCTTCGACCAATTCGATATCCATCAATTCCATCGGCTCGGTCACGATGCGACGGGCGTTGGCCGGATCGAGATAACGCAGGGGCAAGGCATCGCAGAAATTGAGCATCGGTGAAGCCAGATCGTGCAATTGGCCGTGGAGGATGCGCTCGCCGCTAAAGACAAAGCGGCACTTGCCTTCTTCCGACAGGGCCCTGAAGGTTTTAAAGAGCAACTCGTCCTGGCGCGTATCAAAACGCAATAGGGCATCCATCTCGTCCATGAGGAAAACGATGGTCTTGTCCTCTTCATCGTAGAGACGGGTTATCAACTGATGGAAGCGTTCGGGCTCCTCGCTGTCGACCTCCAGCCCCCAATTGCTGCGCACATGGGCGAAAAAAGCCTGGTAATTGGTCACCGCCTGGTAATTGGCGTAGAACGGCCGGTAATCGCTGGCCGGCAGCCGGAAGGTGCGGTAGACTTTCTGCAGCACCGAGGTCTTGCCAATACGGCGGCCGCCGACAATACCGATATTCTTGGTGTGCAGGGTCTGGACGATGGTTTTGATCTCTTCCTCGCGGCCAAAGAAAATCGTATCGGGCACGGGCCCGGTGGTGATATAGGGCGAAACGACAATGAGATCGACCTGCTGCAGTACCGGACGCATGAAAGCGCGGTTGCGAAAATGGTCGATAGAAGCGGCTATTTTCTTGATATCGGTCTGCCCCAAAACGATAAAATCGTAACCCAACCCCTGGGCCTGGGTTTTAATGGTGAAGCGGGCTTCCAGTTCGTGCCGATACACCACCACCAGGGCAAAACGGCTAATAAGGCCAAAGGATTCCATCAACGTCCGCAAATGGGCCAGGTCCTCGGCCTCAAAAACCGGATGCTGGAGAAATAACAAGGGGAAAGGCGAGGGGATTCTGGCGCCCCTGAGAGCCGTCGTGTGGACAACCGTCCCCCAAAAAGGCCCTTCGCGCTGGGCCACATCCTCGTTCCAGGTGAAGCCCAGGGTCTTGCACAGCAGTCCGGCGCCCCCCCGGGCAGCCCCGTCAAAGGCCTCCTGGGCCGCCTGGCTGGGGTCGGCCAACAGACTCAGCCCCTGCCGCCAGTGGCTGTCAAACTGGGTCAAAATCTGCCGCGCCCCCTGACTGAAGGCGATGCGCTCGTCTTCGAGCTCCAGATCAAATTCTTCGTGTTCGGCGGCATAGCGTTGGCCGGCGTACGAACGGTGGATGCGGGGGATGCCGCCCAGGCGAAACTCGCCCACCGCGCGCTGCCCGTCACTGCCCCCCAGGAAGCCTCGCTCCGCCCCCATTTGCTCTTCGTAACGCACCCCCAGCAATCCTTCCTCTATCTGGCGGGCCCACAGGGGGTAGCTGCGCTGGCGCTCCTCATCTATTTGCACCTGGCGCTGCCGCACTATGCGGTAGCCCAGATAGACGACAAAAAGCAGCGCCGCCCCGCCGCCCAACACCAGTTGCCCCCAAGGCTGTTCGGCGGTCCCGGCCTGGGGCACCTGCAACCGCGCCAGGACCGGCGGCAACCGACCCGCCCCTTCGACGGTCAATTCCCGCTCCCAGACAGCCGCCCCTTTGCGCACCTGCAGCATATGACGCCCCGTTTCCAGGACCACATCGACGGGCGTAGTTATATCGACCAGCTGATCGTCGATCAATACCTCGGCGTCGAGAGAATCGGCCGCCACCGAGAGACTGGGACCGGCCAGAGGCAAACTGCGGAAAAGGCGGTGGTCGGGAAATAGACGGACTTGCGGCCCCTTGCCCTCCCGGCCCAATTTGTTGAGCGCCTCAAATAATTCGCCCAATTTGACGACACCTTCCCGGCGCTGCATTTGTGCCACCAGCGAATCGGTGAAGGCCCCCTCGGCAATGGCCTCCTTGGGGCCGCCCGCCGCCAGTACCGCGGCGTTGGTGGGCCAATAATCTGTGCGTGTTATGCCGTCCAGGGAACCGGCTTTGGCCCTCTGTTCCAACGGACTGCTCAGCCCTTTGTCCCCCTCGCCGTCGCCGCTGTAACCTGCGTCGATGACCACTACCATCCAGCGGCTGCGGACCGTACGCAGAAGACGGCCCAACTCGTCGTCGCGCCAGTACGTGGAAATCTGGCCCCGTACCGCATCGGCCAGCAACAGGCATTCGTCTAGTCCATCCGGTTCCATATCGGGGTATAGATCGTCGGGGATGCGGGTGCCGCGGCCGGAAAAATAGAAAAAGACTAGATCCTCCTGGCCCACTTCCCGTGCCAGGCCCTCGAACAGATCCTGCAGCGAGTCCCTGGTCGCCGCCGTATCAACCAAGGTGGTGATATTCTCCGGGGCGAACACCCCGCCCTCAATCAGGACCCGCCGCACGTGTTCGACGTCGACGCCGGCGCGCTGCAATGGCAAAAAGCCCGAGTCGGGCCCATAGCTTCCAGCCCCAATCAATACGGCCCAGTGCCGACGAAAGGCCACGTGTTCGTACTGGCCCCCGGCCCCCTCCCCGGGGCTGGGAACGCCCAGAATCAGGGAAAGACCGAGGATCAGGCTTCCACAATACCATCTGCCCCTCCCAGGCAAACCCATCTTCCGGTTTTTACCGACAGCCCAAAACGCAGCCGTCCAGCACCCACGCATGGCTTTCTCCTGGCAATCTTGACAGTCTTTTTCGGGCGGGCTAGTTTATGAATTTGCAGTACTGATTGCCGGCTGCTTAGGCGTATTATCCCCGGGAAGACAGCAAAAACACCCGGATGACTTGGAATCAATCAGGTATTATCTGTCGCGCCGAGGAGCAGCCCCGAATCTGGGTCCGCCCAGCCGCGGCGCGCCCGCTTGCTTTCAGCCTTCTCTCAAGCTAATAAATTGGGCCCGCCTTATCCAGCGCCGCCCAGGAGAATACCGATGCGATACCCGGCCAGACGCCTCCTGCCCTTCCTTTTGCTAGCCCTACTCCCACTGCCCCTCGAAGCCACCTACAAATTCGCTTTCGTCACCCACGGCGGTCCGGGCAATCCATTCTGGAATGTCGTCATCAAAGGCATGGAGGACGCTGCTCAGCGCTACGACGTCGAGGCCCAATGGCTGAGCAACCCCACTTTCTCCATCGAGGATATGGCCGCCTTTTTAGACGACGCGATCGCGCAAAAAGTAGATGGTATAGGTATTACCTGTCCCGATCCGGCGGCCATCCGCGAAGGCATCGAGCGGGCTCGTGACGCCGGCATTCCCACCATTGTGCTCAATACCGCCGACCCGGATGCCGGTACCCCCAATGCCCTGCCGACACTCTTTTATATAGGCGCCAGCGAATTTATGGGAGGCCAGGCCAACGGCCGCGCCCTGCTGGCCGCCGCCGCCGCCCAGGGACTGGATCTAAAAAAAGCGCTGTGTCCCATCCAGGAAGTGGGCCACAGCGGCCTGGAGGCCCGCTGTGCCGGCTTGCGCTCGGTATTGGAGCCAGCCGGAATCAAAGTCGACGGCCTAACCATTTCCAACGATATCGAATCTTCGGCCGGCCTGCTCAGCGATTATTTCCTGGGCCACCCGCAAACGCAAGCCATTGCCACCTTGGGCCCCCTCCCCGCCGACGCGTTCTACCTCTACGCCGACGAACAGGGCCTGGATCCCGGCGCGCTACTGCATGTAACCCACGATACCAGTCCAGCCATTTTCACCCATATCCGCAATGGTTATACCCTGCAAGCCATCGACCAGCAGCCTTATTTGCAGGGCTATCTGACCGTTGTCTTTCTCTATCTCAATCGCCAATTCGGCCTCAGCCTGGCCACAGACGCCCTCACCGGCCCGTTCGCCATTACGGCGGCCAACGTCGATCAGATAGAACAGCTGGTACGGGACGGAGTGCGCTAGGCACAATGACCGAACCAGCCTTAGGCCAGCGCCCATGAATGCTATTCGCCTCCGCCTGGCTCGCCACCCGGAGGCCGGCGCGTTTATTGGTCTGGGTGTGATATTGCTCTTTTTCGCTCTAGCTGCTCCCTCGACATTCCTCTCGCACAACGCCTTCGCCTCCATCCTCTCTAACCAGGCAGTACCCGGTATTGTCGCCATTGGCATTACCCTGTTGATGATCTCGGGTCAATTTGACCTATCGGTCGGGTCCATCATGGGCGTGGCTTCCCTGGTCTTCCTCTACGCCGCCGTCCAGGGGCTGCACATCCTCCTGGCCGCCGCCCTGGGCCTGGCCGCTGGTTGCGGTCTGGGTCTGCTCAACGGCCTGCTGCTGGTATGGACCGGCATCCCCTCCTTCATCATCACCCTGGGCACCATGCTGGTCTACCGGGCCATTTGCCTGACGACCATTTCGGGTGGACGCATTATCCGCTACGCCGACTTTTCGCGCCAGGACCCGCAATTGACCATTCCACCCCTCCTAGTCCTGACCGCCGCCGCTGCCCTATTGGCCCTAGTCCTGTGGATGGCCTGGGGCCCCATCGGCCGAGCCCGGGGTCTCCGCCGGGCCGCCCTACTGGTTTCAACACTGCTGGCCGCCGTCCCCCTGGTCTCTGGTCTGGTCGTTTTGCACGGACGGCTTTTCGAGCCGATGGCCATTAATTTCTTCCATTTGCTCAACGGCCGTTTCGACTGGTCCTTGCTGCCCGGCAATTACCGTCTATCTATTGTCTGGTGGATTGCCTTGTCGCTGCTATTCGGCCTTATTCTGAACCGCACTCGCTTTGGCAACGCCGTCTTCGCCACCGGCGGCAACCCCCTGGCGGCTCGCTCTCAGGGTATTGCCGTAAATAGAGTTCAAGTGATCAATTTCGTCCTCTCGGGCGGCTTGGCCGGCAGCGCCGGCATTATCCAGGTGGCCCGTCTCAAAAGCGTCGACCCGCTGCGCGGCACCGGCCTAGAGCTGGAAGTAATTGCCGCCGTGGTCATCGGTGGCTCACTCCTGAGCGGTGGCTACGGCAGCCTGGCCGGCAGCTTCGCCGGCACCACCCTTACCGGTGTGCTGCGCACTGGTCTGGTCCTCATCAGCGTCCCGGCCAATGCTTTTCGCGGTGCTATCGGCGCCATTATGATCGTCGCTGTAATCATCAACTCGCTGGTGCGGCGGAGCAAATAGCTATGCCTCCTCCTCTTATACGTCTGCAAGATATAGCCCGTACCTTCGGCCATATCCAGGCTTTAGAAGACGTTAATATGACGGTAGCAGCCGGCGAGGTGGTGGCCTTGTTGGGCGATAACGGCGCCGGCAAATCGACCTTGGTAAAAATTCTCACCGGAGTCCATCCCCCCACTAGCGGTCAGCTGTTTTTTGCCGGCGATCCGATCCACATGGCTGCCCCCGGCGACGCCCGGCGCCTGGGGATTGAAACCGTCTACCAGGATCTGGCCCTGGTGCCGCTGATGAGTATCGCGCGCAATTTTCACCTGGGCCGTGAGCTGGTCAACCGGGTGGGCCCCTTCGCCTTCCTCGACCACGAAGGAATGCGGCGCCAGACCCGCGACGCTCTGGCCGCCATAGGGATTGAAATCCGCGACCCCGACGAGACAGTAGAAAGCCTGTCCGGGGGCGAGCGTCAATCCATTGCCATTGGCCGGGCGGTCCACTTCGGCTCCAAACTCCTGGTCCTCGACGAGCCGACCTCGGCCCTGTCCATAGGCGAGACCCGCAAAGTCCTCAACTATATCGACCGGGCCCGCCAGGAAAACCTGGGCGTAGTCTTCGTGACCCACAATATCCACCACGTATTTGCCGTGGCCGATCGCCTCACTATTCTGGCTCACGGACGCAAGTTGGGCGATTTTCACCGCGACGCCATTACCCCGGAGGAAGCCAGCCAAATGATCGTCGACGGTACAGTCCCGACGCATCTGCAGTCGGCGGTGCAAACAAATTAAAGTTTGCCATGCGCCGCAATTTTGCTTAATTACTGGACTTTTGCAAAAATCAGGTGAGGGCAAGATGGTCCATAATCTTTGCGATCTCCCATTTAGCATCCGTTGCTTGTTGAATGGCCCAGGTCAGCGTCTTGCCCAAGACCTCTTTGGCAACG
>WLWI01000157.1_pt1 | contig 93340 bp, 79 predicted proteins | sample 6701501 | NCBI WGS metagenome assembly WLWI01 (sample SAMN12718690, study PRJNA515312) | sponge metagenome | isolation source: marine sponge | host: Mycale hentscheli | place: New Zealand: South Island, Marlborough, Capsize Point | collected 2014-11-01 | reverse complement strand
CCCTTGGCTTCCGCCTCCTGCTGGAGAGACTTGGCCTGAACTGCCATCGAGGAGTATGCATGTGCGACGAACAACGCTCTCTTTACGATGGAAATTGGTGGGACAGACAAGCCGACACCGTAGCACAGATCGTTGCAGAAAACTTTGGCTTATATCCATTGTTAAAACTATCCATCATCTAACAGCAATTCCCGCAGCGTCGCATGCGCGGGGTCGTAAATTGTGAGGACGTTAGATGTAATTAGAAATACAGCAACATGCTCCCTCCAATCGGAGGCTACTTCACATAGTGACAGGATTTATGTCGTCATTCATTAGAAGTCGGTGGATTGTTTTAATAGCCTCTTTTGCTCCTATAGTTGTGACGGCCGATCCCCAGCTCGTTGCTAATTCATTATCAAAGGCCAGAACCCCGAAGGGTGAATATATATCATGGCAGGAGCACATTATTGATGATCCGGCGATAGGTGGTGAAGCGGATCTTGCTGGCAGTGATGGATTGGATATGGGCGATCTGGATGGCGACGGTATAGAGGACATCGTTTCCGTCCATGAAGCGGATATTGTCTACGACGGCCGACCGGTTGGCTTTATTCGTATAGCATGGGGAACTAGTGATCCGGAGAACTGGATCCTGTCAACGCTCTCATCGGGGCCTGAAGCGGCTGCCGCCGAGGATGTATCCATCGCCGACGCCAACGGCGACGGTTATCCAGATATTGTGGTGGCCACAGAGCTGGCTCATCTCATCTACTTTGAGAATCCGGGTGAAAGGCCGCGAACGTCTCGTTGGGAACGCGTCATTCCACCGATCGCATCGGATCGTGGGTCGTTTATCAGAGTCTTTTTCGCCGATTTTGATGGGGATGGACGGCCGGAAGTTGTCGCAGCGAACAAAGGAGATCAGAACGCTGGAATAGATGGAAAAGAGGTGGTTCGGCAGACGAATTTTTCAATCTTTATTCTGCCCAAGGAACCGCTCGATGGCAGCCTGTGGCGCGAACAGGTTCTTGGCAAGGGATTAGTGCCGATCAACTCCGAACCGGTCGACTTAGACCGTGACGGCGATCTCGATGTCGTCGCAGCATTACGGACTGAGAGAAGAATATTATGGTTTGAAAATCAAAGCGACATGCGATTTCTTGAGCACCAAATTTCGATTACGGGGCTTAAGTCTGAATTGAAACACAGGGGCTTCAACATGGACTATGCGGATATCGACGGTGATGGCCGCCTGGATATTGTCGAGGCGGCTATTAGCGCTGGGCCTCTGATTTGGTTGAGGCAGCCAGAGCAACCCGACTCGCCTTGGGAAGCCTTCGAGATCGGCACCTTCGAGCCCGATCTTATGCTCAGCGTAAGAATGGCGGATATCGACGGTGATGGTGACCTTGATGCGTTCGCTGGCACATACAGCATTGGTCCAAGAGACGTCGACGGTCCCGAACTTGGCGTGAACGACCGTCTGGGCAGGATCGGCTGGTTTGAAAATCCCGGCACAAATCCCCGCCAGCCCTGGATTCGTCATGATATCTCTCGCCGAAAACGAGGCATGTATGACAAATGGCTAGTGCGTGATTTGGATGATGATGGAGACCTAGATATGGTAGGCACCCGTGGAAATAGCTTCCCGTATGACGGCGTCATCTGGTTGGAGCAGGTTCGCACAGAAGAAGCCGAGGCTGTTTTTAGACAGGCTCGAGAGAGTGACAGTGAGCAGATGGGATTACCGTCAAGTCCCTGAAATAAATCTAACTACATCTAACATCCTGGCCCTGGCTGCGGCGCATTCGCGCCTCCGCCCAACCGCTTACGCGGTTCAGGGCCAGGAGAGCCGTTAGATATCTGAGTATAGCTGTCAAGGTATTTTTGAGATTTCAAGCCGCTTCCGCCATTAATTTTACGAGTGGCGACTTACTTTTGACCAGCGCCGCCAAATAGGTGCTCTCGTTGTATATTTCGTGCTGTTTCCAACAGCGATAAATGATTCGGATCCATTTAAAGGCTAATGCTCTTAACGCGGCATGATGGGCTTTGCCTCGGGCCCGTTGCCCTTCATAATACGCGTGGGCCCAAACGGATTGGTGCCGGGACATATTGGCAAATTCGTGAAAGCTCTGGCGAAGAAACTTAGCGCAGGCCAAGCGCCAGTGGACCCAGGTGTGTTGCCCGCTGCGCTCGGTGACGGGGGCAATGCCGGCAAAGGTGGCCACTTCGTCGGCGGCGGCAAAGCGCGTCCGATCGGTGCCCATAGCGACCAGCAACCGGGGAGCTAAGGCCGCTCCGGCCCCGGGCAACGCCTCAAACAGATCGTTTTCCGGGTGGGTTTCAAAGAGGGCCGCGATATACTGCTCGTATTCGTCCAGATCGTCATTGAGACAAGCGATCTGGCGGCTCAACGATTTGACTTTGAGGACGGAGGTTTCCACAATGGCCGCATCCTCGACCAGGGGGACACTCGCCCGGATCCGCGCGATGCGGGCTTCAACCTTCCCCTGATTTCGGACCTGATGCTGGGTATAAAAAGTCTGGATGGTATGGGTCCGGCACTTTTTAATGGCTGCCAACGAGGTCCATCGTTGGAGAAAATCACAGGCCATAGGACTGGCTACTTTGGTGCCGATCAGCTCTAAGGCTTGGGGGAAATAGCCTTTGAGGGTGGCGGTGAGTTTATTGCTCAGCTTGGTACGCAGATCCAGCAGCTTGCGTCGATCTTGGACCAACAGGGCCAGCAAGCGGGTATCGACATCCTCGGGCGTCCATACCCGCAGTCGATCTCGATGTTTAAGCAGGTATTCCCACAGCAGCTGCGCATCGGTGGGATCATCTTTGGCGCCACTGACGGCAAAGGCTTTGCGGAAATGAGCCAACGCCTGGGGATTGATCGGATAGAGATCGATAAACTCCACAGCCATTAGCTGGTGGATTAACGCTCCTTTCGACTGCTCCAGGCAGAGAGCTACGCGCTGTCCCTTGAAGCGTTTCCGCAGCTGGTTGATCCAGGCGGCTACCTCTTCGGGGCGGGATCCGATCAACCCGGACTCCCCGGTGTTGCGGCCGACCAGGCCCAGGTAGTAGTCGTGCTTTTGGTCCGCCCAATCGAGGCCGATTAAGGCGGCGTACTCGTCTGTTTTTTGCCGTGCCATATGTCGCTCCCAAGCCAAGAGAAAACACGTTGCTCTGGCCCTTCGAAATTCTTATAGTAGAGACCTCTGGGGGTCTTTATCTGAGTATTCGTTAGCGGCCAAAGCGCATCCTCCGTTCGAACATCTAACGGCAATCGTCGGGCGATGAGACGACATGATTCGTAACGGAGGATGTGCGCTTCTTGCGCCCCTAGCAATCCTAAAAAATCCATGACCGCGCAATGGACAAAGAACCTCCAGCTATACTATAAGACGACAGTCAATCGATTAGGGAAGTTTCTCCTGCCGGGATAGATTGACCTTGTCCCTTGGGGATTAGCTCTCACCCTGTTACTATCACCGAAGTCACAACGAAAGGGATTGACCATGAAAGCATTCGTCCTTCTTCCCCTCGTTTTTTTGGTCGAAGCGGCCCTGATGCCTACCTTGGGCCAAGCCGACGAAAAGCCCATCCAACTTTCTCTTTTTCATCCCGCCCAGCTCTTCAAGGAGGACACGTCGATCCGCGGGCTCCGCCTCAATCTCATTTATGGGGTGAATCAGGATCTCACGGGCCTCGACCTAGGCCTGGTCAATAAGCTCCAAGGCAATATGAAAGGGTATCAGTCCGGCTTGGTCAATATGGTCGATGGCCACTTCAAAGGCTGGCAGGAGGGCGGGGTCAATATCGTCGGAGGGCGTTTTGTCGGCCTGCAAAGTGGGTTGTATAATGGGGCTGGGGACTTTAAAGGCGTGCAGTTGGGCCTTTGGAACCAGGTAGAGACCCTTCACGGCCTACAAATTGGGGTACTCAATTTTAACAAGAGTGGCGAACCGATGGGCTTTCTGCCGCTTGTAAATTTCTCCTTCTGATAAAAGGGTATCCTGAGGGAACTAAAGCCCTCTCGATTAATGGCGGGCGTGTTGCCGGGCCTTATGTGGTAGCCCGTCTTCTAACACGTCCGCTTGCGGCTTCACGCCTTCGGCGCTCCGCCCTAACCCGCTGGCGCGGGTTCGCAAGCGGCGGGATCGTTAAGCAAAACTGAAAAAATATTGCTCAGTAGGTCCCCATATCTTATTAGTGATTGCAATGTAATCATTATTTGATTACATTGTTTTCATGTATGAGATTACCATCAAAAAACGCACGCTCAAAAGCATTCAAAAAATGCCTGAGCCCATACAGCGTAAAATGGCTAATCTCGTCGAAGATTTACGTGATAAAGGCCCTCTCCGTAAGGATTGGCCGAATTACAGCAAGCTCTCTAAGAATCAATATCATTGCCATTTATCCCATAGTTGGGTCGCTTGCTGGCATTATGAACGTAATTCCGTCATAATCGAGGTGTATTATGCAGGCAGTCGTGAAAACGCCCCATATTGAGCTCAAGATCAAAGGTGAGATCTCTCCTAAACTGATTTCTGTTTTGGAAGAAGAATTTGGTCCGCAGTTGCAACTTGACCGGGATAAGGATGATGAGACCGTCAATATCTTTGAAACGGATTGGTATACCCAAATCAAATCGAAGATGACCCCTGGGGATAATTTGAAGATCTATAGAGAAAACCAAGGCTGGACTCAAACTCAGCTAGGCGAGATGCTAGATAGTATGCCTAGGCAGCATGTATCAAATATGGAACGTGGAACTCGATCTATAAGTAAGAAAACAGCTCGGAGATTAGCTCAGATATTTAAAGTATCACCCGGTAAATTTATCTGACGAAACGGTTTTAACAAAATTCAGCATCGCTTAACAACGGCCACACGACTACGAGGCATTCGCCTCTCCGTCTAACTCGCTATGCGAGTTCGTGTGGCCGCAAACCGTTACGCGAAAAATGAAAATTCAGTTCGATTAGCAAATAGTTGGCTTCCCTCACAGAGGTGCATATGAATCGTCTGTTCTCCACTAGACCCATAACGTCCGCCGAGCAGACATCCTGGTATTCGTCGATCGATAAAGCTGAAAGATTGGTGTGTGCCAAAAGCCAAACCCCTGTGACAATCAGCCCTATCGAAATCTTAGAAACGCCGCTTGGGCCGATCAAACATATTGTACGATGCCATCTTAAATCCAGTCCTAACTCCAATTCGGTAATCGTCAAAGATATCAGCCGGCGAGACAGCCAGCCGTTTGATCCGCTTACGACCGATCGGTTCAGTGCCTCTTACCGATTCTTCAGTGACTGTGCTTGTTTGCAATTTCTATCTACTGACCTGGAGGTTCGTTCTTGCCCTAATCTGGTTGCATTTGACAAAGATGTAGGCCTCTTGGTACTAGAGGACCTTGGGGATGAAATGAGTGTACTCGCGGCCTTATCGGGCCAATCATCGGAGGGAGCAAAGACAGAATTGAGGAGATTAGCAGAATCCCTGGCAGAGATCCAGGGGCGGTCTATAGGGCGAGAGGAGGAGTACAGAAATTTCAGAGAAGGATTGGGGCCTGGCTACGAACAGGTTTCTGTGCAGGATCGACGGTTTATGGAAAAAGAACTGCCCGCTGTTTGGTCGATTTGTGATCAGTTGGGCTTGGACGTAAAACAAGCTCAGCAGGATGTTGAAAGGGTACTGGAAGCATTGTCCGATCCTGGTGAATATCTCGCTTTGCTCCACCGGGATGTTATTCCCCCCAACTTCCTCTCCGTTGAAAATCGACTTTGTGTTTTCGATTTCGAGTTCGCTGGTTATGGCCACGGGCTAGTTGATATAGCGCAGGTTCGAATGGGTTTCCCGACCTATGGGCTACCAGCTATGATTCCCAAGTCAGTCGTCCGAGCGACCGAACAAATCTATCAGGAGCGCTTTACCTTTTATTCAGAGTTGAAAGTCCTTCGCCATCCCTTTGAAAAAGCATTAACCGAAGCCACGTGTTTTTGGGCACTTTTCGAGCTGGTAGGCAGCTTACAAACCGCTATGGACGAAATGCATGATCAGTCTGTCCAGCGATGTATCCGATTACGGGCTAGACTGAAAGCTTTCAGCGAACTCTCGAATGAGGTAGGACATTTAGAACACATGGCGACTTTATCTATGGCAATCACTGAACAAATAGGCATAAGGCGGAAAGTAAGTGAAGAACTGGCGGAATTCCCAGCATTTTCCCAGCAATTGCACTGACAGCTGTGCGCATTGAGTAACCGTTCAAAGAAACTGAGGGTCATTTTCGCGTAACAGCCGCACTCCCGGCTCTGCGCCTTCGGCGCTTCGCCCAACCGCTGACGCGGTTCGGGAGTGGGCAACTCGTTATACGCCAGTAAGGATTCTGGAGTCTGTCGATTTAGCTACGAACTTGATTTTGACGAATGAGTGAGGTAAGCATGTGTTTTAAATTGACCTTGATCTTTTTTCTCGCGGAAATACTACTCTCCGAGGTGGCTTCTGCACAACAGAATGACCCAATTTTGTTCACCTCCCTCGCCGATGGCCGCCGTCAGGTCTACATTATGAGCCGCGATGGCGAAAGGCCCAAGCCCCTATTCGACCATTCGAAATTCGATGAGCGACCCTCTTGGGCGCCGGATGGAACCCAAATCGCTTTTCGATCAACACCGAATGATATTTTGGATATTTTTGTGATCGATCGGGACGGCACCAATCCCGTCAACTTAACCAATCATCCCCGGTCTGATACCGAACCCGCCTGGTCCCCCGATGGGACGAAAATTGCCTTTGCTTCCTTCCGCAGCGGCGATTGGGACATCCATGTGATGAACGCGGACGGTACGAACCCGGTCAACTTGACCAATAGCCCTAGCTCTGATCGGTGGCCGTCTTGGTCCCCCGATGGGACGAAAATTGCCTTCAAGTCACAACGAGATGGTAACGGCGAGATCTATGTGATGAATGCGGACGGTACGGATCCGATCAATATGACCACCCATCCCGATGAAGACAGCGAAGTGGCTTGGGCCCCTACTGGAGATCATATTGCCTTCATTTCTAGGCGCGAAGGCGCCTATGAAGTCTTTCGGATGGATTCCGATGGGTCGAATGTGATCAATTTGACCAACTACCCGGGACAAGACGCGGAGCCCGATTGGTCTCCAGACGGCTCGCAGGTCATCTTCCAATCCATTCGCGATGATCACAACGATTGGGAGATCTATTTAATGGCGTCCGATGGCAGTAACCAACACCGATTAACCCGTTTACCTGGGGGCAATACGCAGCCTACTTGGGCACCGAATGGACACGTATTGACGCTCATTCAGCCGATTGTCTGGGGTCGGTTAAAAGCAAAGTAATCAGTACGAAAACGATCCAATTGATACAGTTTGGATGTACCGGCGCATAACAGCTCGTTGTGCGCAGCGGCCCATTTGGGCCTTCGGCCAACCCACTGCGCAGGTTCGCACATCGGCGACCCGTTAGGATATGGGTCAGACCACTCCCTGATTTCGCATATTTACACAAACTCACAAGGTAGTTGCTCGATGCAGACTCGCCCGCCCAATGGCCTTGCCGAAGAGTTCGGCGGTTCGGTAGAGATGGAGCCGCTTGACGGTGGCGAAGGCCGCTGCTGGCTTGCAGGAGATATAATACTCAAACCCTGCGATAATCCTGCCATGTGGCACTGGTTAGGAAAGTACCTGCCAACTGTGGTAACAAAGGGTTTTCGGCTTCCTCTGCCAATTCGTTCATCTAAAGGGGATTGGGTAGTTGATGGATGGTGTGCGCAGGAGACCGTGGACGGGAAACATCCGAACGGGGATCGGAGGGCAGAGGTCCTTGAGACAGTGGAACGATTTCATCGGGCAGCCAAGCGTCTCCCACGACCTGAGTTTCTTACAAATCGAACAGACCCATGGTCGATTGGGGACCGTGTCGCGTGGGAAGAGCATCAATTTCATCGAACCTATGAGTCACTATCAATACTCCTTGACCTGCGCCGCCCTCTTCAAGCACTGAGCTTCCCCCATTTTGATGGCTACCTTGTGAGTCCTACCTTTCGAGAGGAGGAGGTATCCGATGAAGCGACGCATTTATACGGAAGAATTCCGCCGCGAGGCGGTCCAGTTGTTGCGGGTCAGTGGCCAAAGCGCTCGGCAAGTAGCCACCGAATTAGGCCTCTCGCAGACGGCGTTGAGTCGATGGAAAAAGACGGCCGATAGAGCCGATGGGACCTCGGTCCAGACCCTGAGTATGGAAGAAGAGTTGCGCCAACTACGACGGGAAAACAAGCGTTTGCGCCTGGAGCACGAAATTCTAAAAAAAGCGGCGGCCTTCTTCGCCAAGGAGTCCACGTGAGATATCCGTTTATCCACGCGGAGAAGGCCACCTATCCCATCGGCATGCTGTGTCGTGTGCTGCAGGTTTGGCCCAGTGGTTATTACGCCTGGCGCAGGCGTGCAGCCCGTCCCCGTCAGGGGGCTAATCGCGTGTTGTTGCAGCAAATTCGGATCCTTTTCGCCCAATTTCACCAGCGCTATGGGAGCCCGCGTATTTACCGGGAATTGCGGGCCCAGGGCCAGTGTGTAGGGCGCCATCGAGTCGCCCGTTTGATGCGCCAGGCGGGCTTGCAGGCCCAACGGCCTAAACGCTATAAGACCACGACCGATTCGACGCATGATCGACCCATTGCCCCCAATCGTCTGGGGCGCGATTTTGCCAGCCAAGCCCCCAATGAAAAGTGGGTGGGCGACATCACCTATATCCCCACGGATGAAGGCTGGCTGTATCTGGCCGTCATCCTCAATCTGTTTGCCCGACGGGTGGTGGGTTGGTCGATGCGGCCCCACATGAAAGACGAGCTGACCCTGGAAGCCTTGGATCGGGCGTGGGCGCAACGACAGCCACCGCCCACGCTGATCCATCACTCGGACCAAGGCAGCCAGTATGCCTCGGACGCCTACAGGGCGCGCTTGCGCAAGCACCGGCTCCGCCCGTCCATGAGTCGGGTCGGCGATTGCTGGGACAACGCCGTGGCCGAAAGTTTCTTTGCCAGCCTGAAAACAGAATTGGTCCATCGTCAACGTTTTGTCACCCGGGCCCAAGCCCGCAGTGCCCTGTTTGAATACATCGAAGGCTTTTACAATACCCATCGACGGCATTCCACCTTAGACTATCTCCGTCCCGCTGAATTTGAGCGCCGCTATGCGGCTTAAATGAACTCCATCAAAGTGGGGCAACCCCAGTGTCTCTAAGATCTTTCTCCATGTAACACAACGGTGCATGGCTCCGGCATTCGGCTGGAAGGCCGATCGAACAGGTGTCGAGTTCAGTTATTGCCGCTGCCGCAACCATTGGCGCAAAGCGCCCCAGGTGGTGGAATCGGCCTCGGCAGGTGCGATAGTGGGCCCGGCCACGGCGGTGGCCCCCTCTTCCGGCTGGGGCTCCGGATCTGCTGCCTGATCTGGGGCCTCACGGCTGGCCGCCACTCCCACCAGGGAGGTTTCGATGGCGACGCCAATGGCGTCGAGATTGGGGCGGTTGTGAATGCCCCCTTCCGAGCGGAAGCGCAGGATGCCCTGGTGATCGACGACGGCGAAATTGGTATGGCCAAACCCGTAGAGCACGCCCACCTGGCTGCCCTTGAGCAACATCGGGTAGGTCGATCCGGTCTGCTCTTTAAAGCCCAGTTCGAGTTGCCGCGCCGAGCCGTCCCAGACGTCGATGCCCAAGACCACCACCGAATCGGCGCGCAATTCCTGCCATAGACTCTCGATAACCGCGCCCCGCGCGATGCAGAAATGTCAGTTGTAGCCGAGGAAATTGAGCAGTACCGGCCGCCCGGCCAAATCGCTCAGCGACAGCAGGCCGCCAGTGAGCAACTCAAGGGTAAAGTCCGGCGCCGGCCGCCCCACCTGCGGCAACTGCGCCTGCAACGGGCTGACGCCCAGCAATAAAACCAGCAGGGCCCACCTCACGGCTGCTCCTCCCCCGTTTCCTCGGACTTCAACAAAGCCTCGACCTGGGCTTCCCATTTGCCCTCGTCGCCGGCCCGGTACCCCTGGTGCTTGTAGACCAGGCGGCCATCGGCGGCAATAATGAGGGCCGCCGGCGGGGCGGTGAGGTGAAATTGTTTCATCAGCCTATTCGAAGGATCGAGCAAAACGGGCAATTGTACTTTAAAACGCCGCATAAAGGGCCTAATCTTGGCCCGGTTGCTGGGGCTGTCGATATTGATGGTATACACGCCCACACCGCGCTTGTCGTATTTGTCGGCCAGGGCCTGCATTTTTGGCAGCGACTTGAGGCACGGCTTGCACCAAGTAGCCCAAAAATCGAGCACCACCGGCCCCTTTTTCAACTGCTCCTGCAGTGAAAAGGTATCCCCCTCCAGATCGTCCAGAGTGAATTGCAGGACCTGCTCACCGGCCCCAGCCCTACCGCACAGACCCAACACCATTATCAGCAGCCCTATCCAGCCTCGGTATGCGACTTGCCGACACCCCATTTTAGTCCCCATATTCAATCAGACCTGGCCGCTTGAGTTTACTGCCGCCTGGAAGCCGCCCCGCCCAAAGGGCGTCCAAGCACTCTACCATTCAATATACAAACCCCAGCCGAGAACACTCGGTGAATAATTCCCCAGCCAACAGGAGAAAACCGTGGAAACTCGTCCACTAGGCCGCACCGACCGCCACCTCAGCGCCCTAGGCCTGGGCTGCGTCACCTTTGGCCGCGAAATAGACCAGGATACCGCTTTTGAACTGCTCGACTACGCTGTTGAAAAAGGCATAACCTGGTTCGATACGGCCGAGGCCTACGGCGGCGGCAACGCCCGAGCCTACCGGCGCGACCACCTCGGCGTCGAGGATGAGCGCGAAGTCTCCGGCGAGGTTGGCTCCTCCGAGCTTATCCTGGGGCGCTGGCTCAAAACCCGCGGCAACCGCGACCAGATCACCCTGTGCACTAAAGTCAGCAGCGGCAACCGACCCGACAATATCGCCCGCGCCCTGGCCACCAGCCTGGAACGTCTGCAGACCGACCGTATCGATATCTACAAGCTGCACGGCCCCGACGCGACCGTCCCCATCGACGAAAGCCTCGACGCCCTGGGCCGGGCGATAGCTGCTGCCCAGGTGGATATTATTGGCTGCAGCAATTTTTCCGCCGGACAATTAGAAGAAGCACTGACGGCTAGCAAACGGTTGAGGCTACCCCGGTTTGAAATAACCCAACCCTCCTACAACCTGGTCCAGACCCAGATCGTCCAGGCGCTCTTGCCTCTGTGCCAACAGGAAGAAGTCGCCATCACCCCCTACAGCCCGCTGGCCGCCGGCTTCCTGGCGGGCAAATACACCCCCGACCGGGCCCAATTCCCCAAGGGCTCGCGCTTTGATGTAATCCCGGCGCACGCCGACGATTACTTCTCCGACCGCAATTTCCATATTGTCGAGGAGTTGCGCCGCCTCGCCGCCGCCGCCGGCCGGTCAATGGTACACCAGGCCATGGCCTGGGTAGTGGGCAACCGGCAAATAACTTCGACCCTGGTGGGGGTCCGCACCCGGGCCCATCTGGACAATGCCCTCGACGCCCTGGAAAACGACCTGAGCGCGGATATACGCGCGGCACTGGACGCATTGACGTTCTCCGAGGCATCATGACCTTCGCCTTTTCCGAGCGCCATATTCAAGAATACTATGTCCAGGGCTATACCGTCTTTGAGCAGATCCTGCCCCCAAGCTTGGTACAGGATCTGCGCCAGGTCGCCGACCAGGCGCGCCAACTGGCCCGTCGGGAACGCGGCCCCCAGACCCAACGCCTGCAGCCCTTGGCCGCCTATCAACTGGACCAGCAACCCCTGCACGACTACGCCGAGTTGCCCGTCCTGCTCGACGCCCTGCAGCGGGTGCTGACCCCGGACCACGCCCCCGGCGGCCCCCAAGTAATGGGCATCCTCTTCGAGCCCGTCGAGGCGGCCTACTGCACTCCCTGGCACCGCGACTGGCGCGATAATATGCCCGGATTGGACATCGACCGTTGGCAACGGGATTCGGGGTCCATAGACTTGTTCAACCAGGTCAATTGCGCCCTCTACAACGACAGCTGTACCTGGGTGGTACCGGGCAGCCACCTGCGCCCGGACCTGCCCGGCGAGGCGGCGCTATTCCCGCAGCGGCCCATCCCCGGGCCCGACCTGGAAGGCTGCGGCCCGGTAGAACGCGAGCGCCGTTGCCTGACCTACGTCCGGCAAATGGCCGGGGCCGTGCAGTTGCACCTGCAATCCGGCGATTTCGCCCTCTACCGCAATTCGCTCTGGCATTTGGGCAATTATACGCCCCACGCCCGTCGCGCCACCTTGCACGATTCCGTCGATACCCCTGCCTTTGTCGCCTGGCGCCAGGAAACCCAGGCCCAGCAGGCGCAACAATAAAACCCTGACGCCCTTTGCCCTGCCGAGGCCCACTATGCACCGCCCCATCTATCTGGCCGCGCTGACCTGGTTTATCCTGGCCCTGGTGGCCGGTGGCACCGGCCTGATCGACGCCCTACCGCCCTTGGCCGTGCCTCTTGTCCTGTGGACCTTGGTAGCCACGCTATTGCTGCTGTTGAATTTTTGGCCGCTGTTGCGCCAGTGGGCCGATGGGCTGGACGTGCGCGCTTTGGTGGGGTTGCATGTATTGCGCTTTGTCGGCTTCTATTTTCTCTATCTCCATGCCCAGGGCCGCCTGCCCTACGCATTTGCCGTCCCCGGCGGCTGGGGCGATATCGCCGTGGCCAGCCTGGCCCTGCCCTTGTTGTTTTTTCCCGGTCGCCGGGCGCTGTGGGTGTGGAATATCTTTGGTCTGGTCGATATCCTCTTTGTTGTGGCCACCGCCGGCCGACTGGTCCTGGCCGATCCCAATTCAATGCACGAACTGACGGTTTTGCCCCTCAGCCTATTGCCCACTTTCCTGGTGCCGCTGATCATTGTCAGCCACCTGGTGCTCTTTTGGCGCTTGCGGCGGCGCTCCTCCTGAGTCCCGTCCAATTTTTGCCTCAGAGCGCCCTTTTTGTTTAATTTTGAGACAAACGGCCCCGGTCCAACTCGGTCTTTTATCGACCCACAAGTAGGCTCGATCCATTGGTCACCGCAGCCCGTGCAGAGAGTACCGACCTATGTTTTGCCCCCAATGCGGCGCCGCCTATTACGAAGGCTTTAGTCGCTGCGATGAGTGCCGTGCCCCCCTTCAAGCCGAACCACCCCCACACGCCCAACGCATCACTTTTGTCCCGGTTTTGCGCAGCGGCAATGCGGTGGAGCTGGCCATTGCTAAATCGCTCTTAGAGCAGGCCGAGATCCCCTACTACGCTCAGGGCGAGGCGCTGCAGAATTTATTCGGTCTGGGCTGTATGGGCAGCGGCTTCAACCCGCTGGTGGGACCAGTTACCCTGCAGGTGGACACTGTGCACCTACAGCAGGCACGCGACCTACTCATCCGCTTTATCGAACCACCCCGCCCCGTCCTCAAAGTCCACTCGCAAAAACGCCGCCCCGGCGATTCCACCGGACCGTAGCTATAGGAAGGGCCATAGACCATGGCGACGACCGATCTGATCTACCGCACGGCCCTAGATCTGGCCGGGGCCATTCGTCGCCGCGAAGTCTCGGCCGAGGAAGTGGTACAGGCCCATCTGGCCCGTATAGAGCAAGTCGATGGACGCCTCAACGCCGTGGTCACCCGCTGCCAGGAACAGGCCCTTGAACGGGCCCGCCAAGCCGATGTCGCCCTGGCCAACGGCCGCTTGTGGGGGCCCCTGCACGGGGTCCCCATCACCGTCAAGGACAGCTACGCCACCGCGGGCATCCGCACGACCTCGGGGCACCCGCCCTTTGCCGACCATATCCCCGACTGGGACGCCACACCCGTGGCCCGGCTGTTACAAGCCGGCGCCGTGCTATTGGGCAAGACCAACATGCCGCCGCTAGGTCTCAATTACCAATGCGACAACGAATTATTCGGCCGCACCGACAATCCCTGGGCCCCGGACAGGACCCCGGGCGGCTCATCGGGCGGCAGCGCCGCAGCCCTGGCCGCCGGCATGGTGCCCCTGGAATTGGGCGGCGATTTCGCCGGGTCGGCCCGGGTGCCGGCGCACTACAGCGGTGTTTTCGCGGTAAAGCCGACCGAATTCCTCGTCTCCGGGGGGCCCCATCCCGACTTCCGCACCATCCGCCATATGTCGCAGCCCAGTCCCATGGCACGCTCGGTCGAAGATTTGGGTATAGCTCTGCGATTAATAGCCGGGCCCGACGGCCACAGCCGCGAAACCCCGCCCGTGTCCCTGCCAGAGCCCCCGCCCAGAGACTTAGCAACTTATTCGTTAGCTTGGATGATGGAATTGCCCGGGGCACCGCCGGCGGCGGCCATAAAAAACGCCATGCAACGACTGGCCGACGGCCTGGCCCAAGTGGGTTGCCCGGTGCAGGAGCGCCGGCCGGCGGGCTGGGCCTTTGCTCCGCTGATGGAAACCTGGGCCGAATTGGGCTACGCCGAAATCGGCGCGGGGATGGACGATGAGACCCGACTGGACTTCAGCCGGCAACTGCAACTGGCCCCCGACCAGGAGGACGCCTTGCTGCGGGGGGCCTATCGCGGTCTGACCGCCGACAACCGAGCTATGGCCCAGACGCTGGCGCGGCGGGACCAATACGCCACGGCACTGGACCACTTGTTCGATGAAGTCGACGTCCTGCTGATGCCAACGGCCATGACCACCGCCATCCCGCATTGGCCCACCGGCCAACCCATTCCCGTGGACGGCCGCCCAGAGACCTACTGGACCGTGGGGCTGGCCTATACTACGCCGTGTAATTTAACCGGCCATCCGGTGGTGACCTGTCCAATGGGTCTGGCCGACGACGGCCTGCCAGTAGGGATCCAGATTGTCGGCCGCCGCTGGGGCGACGGGGACTTGCTGGCTTTTGTCCAGCGCCTGGCCCAATTCGTCGGTCCCTTGCAACACCCCCCTCTGGCCTGAGTCGCCCCTGCCCTCAAACGGCGAGGGCCGGCTCCAATTCCTCGAAGATATCGACATCCTGGCTCAAGCCGACGATATCAAAGACCTTGCGAAAATGCTTGGAAGGCTGCACCACGCGCACTCTCTTGCCGGCTTCCTGCGCCGTCTCGATAAGGTCGAACAGCACGGCCAGACCGGCGCTGTTGACAAAGGCCTTCTCGGCAAAGACCAGCACCACCCGGGCGGTACCGCCCAGCTGCTCGAAAGCCTCTTCCAACGGCCCGGCCGAATCGGAGGACAGATAGCCGTCGAGGTGGATCTGAGCCGTGCCGTCCTGTTGGGTGAGTTGAGCATTTAACCTATTCATGGATCTTCCTCCTCGTCTATGAATTTGGTGGGTGCGATAGACATTTTCCAGGCGGCCCCCAAAGGATAACGTATTTGATGCGCGCGCCGCTCTCGGGACTGATGAAATTGATGCCGCAATAATAACTGTCTATGCCCAACCCCTGTATTTCCCGGTGCAAGACCGCCGCCACCCGTTGCAGATCCGCGCTCCGCCTCATGGCCATGCCTGCAGCCGCACCCGCTCGGCCGCCTGCTCCTGGGCCAGCCGACGCCGCACCCGGTTTAGCTGGCGCTGTATTTCCTCTACTTGTATATCATCCATCCACTGCACCTCTTGTGATCCGTCCCACCGTCTTTGTCACGGAGCCATGAGATTCGCCCAAGTATAGCACTATCCCTCCTAGTCGTCTACTGTTGGGCCAGCGCCTGGGACCTCGGCAATCCCCCGCCGTATATCACCTTGACCCCCAACCTGGAAACAGCGTACTATAGCATAGACCGAATCCCCCCTAGCTCGGGGCCCTGCGGTGTCTTGTCCGCCGCCGCGGGCCAACCCAGCTGAAGAGACCTCCTGGAGCACGCCATGAAGGAAATAAAAATCACCCCTACCACATCGATCATCGCCAATGAGGACGGGACCCTGGAAGGGGTCCTGCCGATGGAGGGGACTCTGGGCATTATATTCCACGGTGGCCGGGGCTTTAACTGGGATACGCGCACATTCAACGCACCCCGGGCCATTAAACTGCCCCGCGTTTTGGAAGACGACAGTTCGCTCAATTTCCACATTGCCGAAATTGCCCACCAAGAAGGTATTTTGGCGAGCAAATTAAACGGCCAGGTCGGGGTCGTAGGGGCCAATGAGAGCTTCCGGATAAATTACGTCACCGTCGTCGACCAGGATCAACGCCAGACCAGCGAGCAGCCAATCCTGGGCGTCTATTTGAGCAATACCGGCAAATATAAAATTTGTCTGGTCTACAAAGACCGCGTCTGGCCCGACGATCAGGCCGAACGTTTGCAGTTATTGGATACGACCCCGGCCGCCATTCACCAGGCCGTCCAGGGGGCCATCGCCGATTCCCGCAGTTTCGACAACGATATCGAGCTCAACGGCGTTGTCGTTGTTCCCGAGCGCAACCACCGCGCCGAAGCCCAAGGTATCCACGTCATGTCGCGGCAGACAGAACAGACCTACCACTCCAGAGAGACCGGGGGCTGGTGGTTCAATCTGCCGTGCATGATCTCACCGTGGATGGAGGTCGACCTACAAAGGCTGCTCTCCGAATACCTGGCCAAAGCCGCTTCGGGTCAGGACTACGACGAACGCTTTGGCACCTGGACCATCGACAGTTGGTGCCAACTGCTGGATACCCTGGCCAACGGCCTGGCCAATTTGCACGGCCTGGACGCCATTCACGGCGATCAGCGGCCGGCCAACGTGATGGCGACTTTTATGGGCCTGGGCGAATTGGTACCGAGCAACTTCAGTTGGATCGACGTGGGTCTGGGCGCCGACCTGACCGCCCAACCAGATGAAAAAAAAGACCACTCCCCTGACAGCAACGGCTATACCCCGCCGCCCCTGGGCGGGGTCCGCACCTCCATTTTCTACGCCCCCGAACGCTCCGAGGGCATAGAGTACGAGGATGTCGACGTAGTTGAAATTGAGGAATCCGAGGCCGACGGCAAATTGTCGATCCGGTTCTTCTGGCGGCGCAATTCGCTGGCCGATGTCGAACAGCTCCAGCTCAAGAACGAGACGGGGGCCCCCATTCACGTCCTGGGCACCCTGCAACAAGGGGATCGGGTCCAATTCAGGGATTATTTATTCGAGGTCGACGCCGTAGCCGGCGACCATCTTCTATGCAACAGGGCCTACGAACTGGCCTTGGGCCGGGTCATCGTCCACCTCGACGCCCATCGAGTCGCCGATTTATTCCAACGCAAATCGATTAGCCGCTACCGCATCTTTTACCACTGGAGCCAGGCATCGGATATCTACAGCTTCGGTGTTTTGGCGCTCTACGTTTTCTACGTCAGGGGCCTGGTGGAATTGCTGCGGGAGAGTAACAATACCTCTTTGGCCGTCCTGGCCACGGACCAGACCCAACGGGAAAAGGCCTTTGAAGGGCTGGTGCTGATGCTGCGCAATAAGACCTTCCAAAAGAATCTCTACTTCTCGCTGCGGGAAGCCGGACTCGACGACTCCGAGGCGCTCTTTAACGGCCGCCTGGAAGCCAATTCAGCCCGTGAGGGCCGAGACGCGGCATCCCAGATAGTCCGCATCGTCCTGACCTCGGACAATCAGTTTTCGGTAGTGCGGCGGGGTGTGAACAATAATAACGGGCTCTTTGCCCGGCTTATGCTGTTGTGCATGAAGTGCGTATGGCGGCTCGACGAATTAACCTCTGAGATAGATAAACGCGGCAATCTGATCCCCTTTTGCCCGGACAGGAATCGCGCCGACACCGGCGCCCAGGGCGTGGCGAGCCGGGACTTATTGCGTTATATCACCGATTTGCGGGTCATGGTCGGCGCCTCCATGGCTGTATTGAGCGCCCCCGACACCGCCGAGGAAACCCGTATCGCCGGCCGCCCCACCGAGCCTACCGACCTGTTGGAACGGCACATTCACACCGAGGACGAACTGGAAAAAAAGGAAGCCGAACTCAAAGAGACCAAAGAAAAACTGGACAAACTGCGGCAGCGCCTGGAATCGTTCAAAAGCGAGTTGAAAAGGAACAAGTACGGTAGTTTCTTGCGGGTCGACAAAAACAGCGTCTGCCGACGCATGAATGAATTATTGGCCCAGTCAGTAGTCCGCTCCAATGAAGGGGAAAGTTAGCACCAGGACGCCGGTTCCCTGGGCCCATACAGCCAAGCGCTCTCTTGGAGCCCCTTGCTATTGGCACCTATTGAGCCCGACACCATAACGGATTCCGGTCTATTCAAGCCTCAAGTTCTCAAGCGGATTGCCCCTAGCTGCATTAAGCCCCTGCAAAACCACCGTGAGCCCTGCCAGCACCAGCCCCGCTATCGCCGCCAGGACCAAACTCCCCCCGTCCATCTCAATCCGGTAGGCAAAATTCTGCAACCATCGGTCCATCGCTAAATAGGCGAATTAACCGCGTAGTTCAATGCTTCGTTATTCCAAGTAAAATAGATCGGCTTGATCTCGCGGTGCAGCGAATTGGCATGGAAATCCCGCACCACGCCGATAATGGGAATCTCGAAATCGACGTTGTCCTTGACGAACACTGCATGTTGCCCCACCACCGGCTCTTCAAGCCCCAACTGGACGACGGCCGTCTCATTCAGGATGATCTTCACATCTTCGAACGACCGCAGGGTCGTGGTCGGCGAAAAGGTCTTGCCCTCTACTAATTCAATCCCGAACACGTCCAAGAACTGATGATCTATTTCCATATTTATGATATCTACCAGCCCCGCCGCTCCCCGCATGCGATGGTAGTGGCCGTCGTCGCCGAGGGCGCCTAAATCGGAACCAGAGGTGACCTGGAGGACGCCTGGGAGCTCGGCGATGGAATCGCGCGCAATAAAATTGGGATCCCTATTCAATAGTTGCCAAGCGTTGGGAATGATGACAACCTGCTCCTGGTCAAAACCCAGATTTGAAGCACGGACATAATTCAGTTGCCTCTGGATGACGATTAAACCACTGGCCAAAAAAGCCGCCAAGCCAAACTGGAATACCACCAGCCCCCGCCGCGCCCCCAATCCGCCGCGCCTCGGCCTGCCTTTGGCCCCCAATACCGAGACCGGCCTGCCAGCGGACAGATAGAAGGACGGATATAGCCCTGAGATAATTCCAACAGCTAAAACAATAAGGCCGATAAACAACCAGGCGAGTTGGCTTTCTGCGCCAAATAGGGTCAGTTGCTTCTGCATTATATGGCTAAAGACAGGTAAGGACGCTTCTGTCAGCCCCATAGCCAGCAGCCCCGCCAGCATAGCTGTCAGGACCGACTCAGCCATAAACTGAAGATATAGAGTCGCGGCCCGGACTATTTGGGCCGGTACAATCTGCTGGCTAAACACCAGCGAAAATGATACAATGGCTTACGCAAAGCTTATGCCAAAATCATATCTAATTATTTCTATTGAATTTGTGAAGTTTAGAAGGCAGTAATCTTACCATCCAGCTGTCCGCTGGCGATACAAATATGTCCGCCAGCGGACAGCGCATCGAGAAATACGGCAAATCACAGGGCTGGCTGCCGACACACCGAGCGTGAACTGGACCGCTGGTCGGCAAGCGGTTAGATTTACCTCGAAAGCATATTCCATCGAAGCTTTACGCTGGCTGCACCGGGGCTTCCGCACCTCAACTTTTCCGACCGAATTTTATCAATGAGCCAAATACAAGAAAATTCAAACCAGACCCTCACCGACGCCCAAATCGCCCATTTCCACGAACGCGGCTATATCTCCCTGGGGCCCCTTCTCGAAGCCGACTTGGTCGAAGAGTTGCGCGCCGAATACGACCGCCTGTTCGCCCAGGCCCGCGAAGACGGCGGCTACCGCAATCTGTCGCTGGGCGATACCGACGACGTGGCAGCCAAGCGCGAGGCCCCCGAACAAATGTTGCAGATTATGCAAATGTGCGAGCGCAGCCTGGTCTTTCGCCAGCTGCTCTACCACGGCGCTATCCTCGATCGGGTGCAGGATCTGATCGGCCCCAATATCCAGCTATTCCACGACCAGGCCCTCTACAAACCGGCGCACCACGGCGGCCCCGTCTTTTGGCACCAGGACAACGCCTACTGGAAATGCGCCCCGGCCAATTTGGTCTCCTGCTGGATCACCCTCGACGATGTCGACGTGGCCAACGGCGCTATGCATTTAATGCCCGGCTCGCACCTGATTGCCCGCCCCGACCACGAGCGCTCCAATTCAACCAGTTCCCTACTAGATTACGGCGACAAAGTCGACGAGGCCGACGCCGTGGCCATTGAGCTGCCCGCCGGCGGCGCCCTCTTGCACCACTGCCAAACTCTGCACTATACCCCACCCAACCACACCGAGCGCCAGCGCCGCGCCTTCGTCATCCACTGTATGACCCCAGGTACCCGCTCCCGGCACAGCGGCGAATTCCTCACCGTCTCCTTTGGCCGCCCCATGCTACGGATGCATCTATGAACTCCGCCAACGATCTCTTCGTCCGCGCCGCCCAGGGTGAGCGCACCGAGCGCACACCAGTTTGGCTGATGCGCCAGGCCGGCCGCACCGACCCGGCCTATCTGGCCCTCAAAGAAAAAGCGGGCCTGCCGCTGGAGGAGCTGTTTCGCCACCCCGAGCTGGCCGCCCGCATTTCGCTGTTGCCCCGACGTCTAGGTATCGACGCCATTATTTTCTTTCAGGATATCCTCACCCCGCTGACGCCGATGGGGGCCCATTTCGTCTTTGCACCCGGTCCAGTACTGGCCGATAAACTCGACAAGCCGGAGCAAATTGACGCCCTGCAGCCCTACGAGGTAGCCCCCCATCTCGGCTTTGTCGGCGAGACCTTGGCCCGCTTGCAGGACGAATTGGCCGGCAGCCTGCCGGTGCTCGGTTTTGCCGGGGCGCCCCTGACTCTGGCGTTTTTCATCCTCGAAGGGCGCTCCTTTGGCGATGCCGCCCCGGCGACCTTCGATTTTATCCAGCGCCACCCCGAAACCACCCACAGGCTGCTCGACAAACTGACCGACCAGACCATCCGCTATTTACAGTACCAAGCCAGGGCCGGGGCCACCGCCGTGCAATTATTTGAATCGGCCGCCTTCCTGCTCACCCCCCAGCTCTACCGCGAGTTTGCCCTGCCCTATCAGCAGCGCATTTTCGCCGCCCTCAAGGGCGAAGTCACCACCATCCAATTCGCCCGCGATTGGCCCCGACTAGACGATCTGGCCGCCGCTGGGGCCGATATTATCAGCCTGCCCAGCAGCATCTCCGTAGACCAGGCCCGAGCCCAACTGGGCCCCGATCAGGTCTTCCAGGGCAATCTCGACAACCAATTGCTGGCCCAAGGTCCCCTGGAGGAAATCAGCCGCCAGGCCGTTGCCTGTGTCCGCGCCGGGCAACAGCGTGGTCATATTTTCAATCTCGACCACGGCCTGCTGCGCCATACCCCCTACGAGCATATCCTCCATCTGGTCCGGGCCGTTGCCGGGGCGGCTCAGTGATTCATCCCTGCTCCTGTTGATGCCTGAGGAGCCTGGTCTCCACTATCTGCCTGCCTTGCGCCAACGTCTGGCCCACGGCGATGCCACCTCCCAGGAAGAACTGGAGGCTTTAAGCCTCCGCCTAGGGCCCCTTAAAAAATCCTACCGCCCCGGCGAGGCAGACGAAAAACTGGCTTTAGTAGACGGCAGCGGCCAACTAAACGGCCTCCAAGCCGAGCGCTGGCTTTGCCACTTGCTGGGCCTGCGCCATCGCTCCGTCCACATTCTGCTGTATTGGGATAGTCCCGGTCTTGGACGGGTGTTGCTGTTGCAAATTCGCAGCTGGAGCAAATTGCAAAGCCCGGGGCATATCGATATTTCAATTGGCGGACATATCGACGGACAGACCAGCCCTGGCCAAGCGGCGCAACGTGAATTGCACGAAGAATTGGGGCTGCTACCCACCGACCTGGAAGGCGGCCTGCAACGGCTGACAACCTACTTCTGCTACGTCGAAGAGCCCGCAAGCCACACCTTTGACGCCGAGTGGTGCCACCTTTATACCGGCGCCCTGACAACGACGGCCCTGGAGCGTATTGGCTTTGCCGACGGCGAAGTGGTCGGCCTCTACGCCTGTCCCCAAGGAGAAGCTAGGGGCTTGCTGGCACAGAGGCACTTGCCCTTGGCCAGCGGCCTGCGCTATTCCCTGCCACGGTATTTAAAAAAGTGATAAAAGACTTGCAAAGGGACGGGGATGCCCCTAGGCCAGCAGACCGCCGTCGCGCAACTCCTGGGTCAACTGCTCGACCGAGGAAAACAGGATAGCCTGCATCCCCGCCTTTTGCGCCCCTTCGACATACTCGGGCTCATCGTCGATGAGCAGCATTTGGCCCAATGTGCATTGAGCCTGGCGGGCGGCGAGGAAGAAAAAACGCTTGTCGGGTTTGACCAGTTTGTGGGTGGCCGAAAATAGGATAGGCGAAAAATGCGCCTCAATCTGGGGATAGTCCCGGTGCAGGACCTGGCGCAGAATTTCGGGATTATTGGTGAGGATGCCCTTCCCTACCCCACGCCGCAGAGAACGGGCCAAAGCCCAGACATCGCCGTCGAGTTGAAAGGCCTGGGCCCACATATCCTGGAAGGGCTCAAAGCGAGGGTACCAGCGCAGCGAGTCGGCAGCGGTCTGGTACATTTCCTGGGCGTTGTAGCGCCCCTCGTCGCAAGCCCGGGAAAAACCCGAGGTCCAGAGTACATCGTGCAATTTCTCTGCGGCAATGCCCGAGGCGGCGGCCATGACTTGCAGGCGTCGTTGGGGCTTGAAACGGAATAGCACGCCGCCCCAATCGAACAGAACGTGAGCAATCTTCTGCATGCGACCGAGAACTCCAGAAACAGGTATCTGTTAGAAGGTAACAGCGGGTAAATATAGCGCCTTATCGATTTTGATGAAAGTATTTTATGGCCGCCGCGATCTATCGCACCCCCTGCGGTATGGAACCGGGGCGCCCGTATATTCCTACCAGCTCTTGCTCTCCAGGTTAGGTCGCGGCGGCAAAGAACGATCCTTTTTAAAACCGGGCAGAGAATTATAGCTGTTGAAAAATAGGCAAAAATAACCTTATCTAAACGGTATGCCCCAATGGCCTAACAGGCCAATTTTCAGCTGATTTATTTTTGGAGATAACGAATATGCCTACCATTAGACACTTGGCCTGGCTCTTCCTGGCTGCTGCCTTATGGACCGCTCCGGCCTCGGCCCAGCACTCGGTAGCCCGGCAGTGGAACGAAGCCCTGTTGGCGGCGATCCGGACCGATTTCGCCCGCCCCACGGTCCATGCCCGCAATCTCTTCCACACCAGCATCGCCCTGTACGATGCCTGGGCGGTCTACGGCGATGGCCCCGAACAGCCCTATATGCTGGGCAAAACGGTGGGCGGTTTCACCGTACCTTTCACCGGCGTCCCCGTGCCCGAGGATATAACCGAGGCCCGCAACCGGGCGATGAGCTACGCCGCCTATCGGCTCCTGGAACACCGCTTTGTCAATTCACCAGGGCTGGGTCCAACCCTGACACGCATTGACCAACTCATGGACCAACTGGGCTACGACCCCGATTTCATCGGCGTCGACTACGCCGGCGGCGATCCGGCGGCCCTGGGCAATTATATCGCCCGGCAACTGATCCAATTCGGCCTCCAGGACGGCTCAAACGAACAGGTGACTTACCGCAATCTATTCTATACCCCCCTCAATCCGCCGCTGGGGCCAGCCCTGCCGGGCAACCCCGATACCATCGATCCCAATTTCTGGCAGCCCCTCAGCCTCGAAGAATTCATCGACCAATCGGGCAATGCCGCCCCCGGCGAGGCGCCCCCTTTCCTCAGCGCCGAATGGGGCCATGTCATCCCCTTCGCCATGGATGCCGACGACCTAATCCTATATCAACGCGAGGACAACGACTACCCCGTATACCACGATCCCGGACCGCCGCCCCATATCGATACTCAGCGGCCTGGAGCCGCCGCCCGGCATCGCTACCGCACCGGCCTGGAATTGGACTCCAGCCAATACCAATGGGGCTTTGCCCTGGTATCTGTCTGGTCGGCTCAGCTCGACCCGACCGACGGCGTCATCTGGGATATTTCGCCGGCCTCCATTGGCCATATCCCCGAATTCCCACAAACCGTGGCCGAGTACCGCCAGTTCTACAACTTGCTTGAAGGCGGCGACGCCAGTCTGGGGCACGCCCTCAATCCCCATACCGGCGAACCCTACGAGCCGCAACTTGTCCCGCGGGCCGACTACGCCCGCGTGCTGGCCGAATTCTGGGCCGACGGTCCCGATTCGGAAACCCCGCCAGGGCATTGGTTTACCATTCTCAACTACGTCAACGACCACCCCCTCTTTGAAAAACGCTTCAAGGGCGAGGGGCCCGTCCTCGACGACCTGGAATGGGACGTCAAGGCCTACTTTGTCCTCAGCGGAGCGGTGCACGACGCCGCCGTGTCGGCCTGGGGCATCAAGGGCTGGTACGATTACGTCCGTCCCATATCGGCTATCCGCTGGATGGCCGATATGGGCCAGAGCAGCGACCCCGACCTGCCGCGCTACCACGAGGCCGGCATCCCCCTTATCGAGGGCTATATAGAAATGGTAGCAGAGGGCGATTCCCTCGCCGGGGAAGACGGCGAGCACATCGACAAAATCAAGCTCAAGGCCTGGCGCGGTCCCACCTATATCACCAACCCCGATACGGATATGGCCGGGGTCGGCTGGATCCTGGCCGAAAACTGGTGGTCCTACCAGCGCCCCACCTTCGTGACACCGCCCTTTGCCGGCTATATTTCGGGGCATTCGACCTTTTCCCGCGCCGCCGCCGAGGTCATGACCCTGCTCACCGGCGACCCCTTCTTTCCCGGGGGCTTGGGCGAATTCCACGCCCCGAAGAACGAATTCCTGGTCTTTGAAGAAGGGCCCAGTGTCGATATAGTCTTGCAGTGGGCGACCTACCGCGACGCCTCGGACCAGACCAGCCTATCGCGCATCTGGGGCGGCATTCACCCGCCGGCCGACGATATTCCGGGCCGCCTTATCGGCGCCCGCATTGGCCACGACGCTTTTGCCCTGGCCGAAGAATACTTCGGCGCCCCGGCCACGGCCATAACAGAGGCGCTGGTCGACGCTGCACCCGGCCAATTCGAGCTGCAGCAGAACTGGCCCAACCCCTTTAACAGCGGCACCACCATTGGCTTTTCTTTGCCCGACCCAGTAAAGATGGACTTGGCCATCTACAATATGGCAGGTCAGCGAGTACTGACCCTGGCACAGGGTCATAAAGCGGCGGGCCAGCACCGGGTTTTGTGGGACGGCCGCGATCAGACCGGCGCTGAATTGGCCAGTGGCCTGTACCTATACCGGCTGCAAGCAGGCACCCGTTTGGAGTCGCGAAAGCTGCTCTTGCTGCGATGAGTTGAGAAAAACACCGGAGGCCCCGCCCCGTGATTACTTTTTTCAGAAGCCTTGCCTGCCTGTTACTGCTGGGACTGCAACCCGTCCTGGCCCAGCCAGCCTTTCACTGCGCCGGCCACACCTTTGCCCCGGGGTCCGGCCAAACCGATAGGGCGGCCAAACGGGCCCAGGCCCTGACCACGGGTTCGCGTCGGGTCCTGGTTATTTTCGCCCATTTCGCCGACGAATCCTTTGCCCTCCCCGCCTGGAGGACGGATCTCTTCAACGCGGCAAGGCCCGGCAGTTTCACCCATTTCTACGACACCATGTCCTTTGGCCAATTGCATGTCGAAGGCCAAGTAGCTCCGCAGGTGTACAGGGCCAGCGGGAGGCCGGAAAGCTACCTGTCCGACGACCCCACGGAATTGGGCGATTACGGCCGATTCAGCAAGGAGATTCTGCGCCAGGCCGACGCCAATATCGACTTCTCGGCCTACGATAACGACGGGCCCGACGGCATCCCCAATTCCGGCGATGACGACGGTATCGTCGATGCTCTCTTCATTATCCTGGACGCTATTCCGGCCAACTTTATCCTCGGCAACGCCAACGGCATCGCCTCCTTGGACCTGGGAGGGGACTATCTGGCCGACGATGCCGGCGCCAACGGCCAACCCATCCGCATTGTCTCGGACCAGGGCATACTGGGCCAGGGCAGCAACTACAACCAGACCGTCGGCATCATGTGCCACGAATACGGCCATGTGCTAGGGCTGCCCGATCTGTTCAACACCGAATTCCTGCGGACAAAAAATCCGGGCGGACCGGAGAACGACTCGGCCGGTATCGGCAACTGGGGCCTGATGGGCTGGGGCACCCTGGGCTGGCAGCGCAACGACGGCCCCACCAGTTTTTCGGCCTGGAGCCGCCTGCAGTTGGGCTGGGCCCAACTCGCCCAGCCCCGGGCCACTGAGGACACGCTGGAATTGGAAGACGTCGGCCGCCGCGGCGCCCTCTACCAAATACCCTTGGCACGCAGAGAATTTTTTCTCTTGGAGTACCGCCGCCGGCAAAGCTCCTACTACGACCGCAATATGCCCGGCCAAGGCCTGCTCGTCTGGCACGCCCGCTTTACCCATTCGACGGCGACCTTCCCCGAGTTAGATCTGGAATGCGCCGACGGTCTTTGGCAGGACGGCGGCTATCCGCTGGGGTCGGAAGCCGATCCTGTGGGGGGCCGGGACAATCTCGATTTCTGGGCCCATGATGAGGCCTATCGTACGGCCCACGGGGGTAACCTGGGCGATGCTACCGACCTCTTCGACGGCCGACTCTACCGCGCCTTCACCCCCCAGACCAACCCGGCCGCACTCAGCGCCAGCGGCCTGCAATACGCCCGCATCGAAAATATCCGCCTGGACGGCGGCCTGGCCCGGGCGGATATCCACTTTTTCCCCCTCCAGGTCGAATTAGACCGCTTAATCCTGACTGACGAGGACGGCGATCGCAGCTTTTTGCCGCACGAAGAGATCCAGATCAGTTTCGAGGTGGAGAATACGGGGGCGGCCCCAGTCCCCGACCTCCAGGTCCACTTGTCCACCGACGACCCACACGTCGATCTGGCCACCGACTCGCTGGCCCTGGGCCCTTTGCCAGCGGGCGAGAGGATCGCCCTACCCACCAACCAATTGGCCTTCCACTTCAAGGAGGATTTCGCGGGGATTCACGAGGCAGCCTTTACCCTGGAATTTCGCGACCAGGGACGCGTTCTGGCCCGAGAGCAGTTCACCGCCAAGGGGCAATCGCTGGCCCAGCGCATCGTTGAAATCGCCCTGATCGACAGCGCCGGCAACAGCGACGGACTGCCACAGGCGGGCGAGCCCATCCATATCCGCCTGGAGCTGGACGTCTCGGCGGCGCCAATCTTGGGCGCTTTCGATTTTGCTCTGCGTCCTGTGGATGCGGATATCCTCGTCAATACCCGCACCGAAATGCGCTCTAGTGCAGATAGAGACGGGCAATTGCACTATATCAGCAGCCAGGAATTCTTCCTGCCCGCCTCCCTTGGTCCAGGCGCCCGTTTGGACTTTGCATTCTCAGTATCCAGCCTTTTTTCCACCTGGCGCGATACGGTTTCGCTGTCTATTGCGGCCGGTGGCGACCGCACCCCGCCGCGCCTCGGCTTCCTCCGCACCTCCGGGGGCACGATACCGGAATTCGTCCTGCCGGCCGACCGCGCCCTGGACGGCGGCCCCTTACCCCTGGTCGAGGCCGTGATCACGCCGGTGCTGGATACAACGGCTGTCGTGAGGGTCCCCTTGAATTGGGACGGAGACGCGTACCGCGGCCGCTGGACAGAGGCTGTGCCGGGCCGCTATTGGCTGCTTCCGGCTGCAGAGGACCAGGCCGGCAACCGGGGCCTGGGGCTCCTGGGCTCCTTCACGGTCTCCGGCCGAGACGACGGCAGGGATAATACCCCGCCCGGTTTTGCCAGCGGACGGGCGGACGGACTCGTCGACTGGGAAGGGCTGGGCCCGCGCCACAATGACTGGCTCGAAGCCATGCTCGATCTGACCATTGCCCCCGCCGATCCCCGCGTCGCCTATCTGTTAACCACCCAGGGCCTGTGGCGCAGCCTCGACCGCTTGCAGACGTGGACGCAGGTCGGTTTAATGACTGGGGGACAGGCCGCCACAGCACCCGGCCAGGTACAAATCGCGGTAGACGCGAAAGACCCGGCGACCCTGTATTTCAAGAGGCGCTGCACCACCCCCCAGTGCGCCTCCGTTTTCGCCCAGAGCCGCGACGGCGGCGCCACCTGGCAGCGGCTGCCCACCCCGAACCAGGGCGTCGATGAAGATCTGCTCGCGGTCGACCCCAGACACGCCGGACGCCTGCATCTGCTCAGCGAAGGAAGCCTGTGGGTCTCGGACGACGGCGGTCTGGGCTGGGCCAGATCGCAAGTGGTCCTGGGCGAGTCGCCCGCCCTGGGGCTCGACGAGGTCCGCGTCCTGCCCCATCCCGGCCACGACGATCTGGTCTACGCCGCCAGCGCCAACGCATCAGACTTCTGGGACAAGTTGTTCTGGCGCAGCACGGATGGCGGCTATACGTGGGAGAATTGGGCGCCGGATGGCGGATTTGAGCTGTCCACGCTGGCGCTGGATCCACGCGATTCGGCCATCCTCTACAGCACCCTGAGCGTTGCCTCCTCAATTACCACCAATAAGGACAGTGGCCGCGGTTTCTGGCGAGAAAGCTTCACCGGCGATTTAGATGTCCTCTTGGCCGATCCCCTGGGCCATCTTTTCGGTTGGTCGGCGGTGGGCTTGTGGCGTTTCGCCGAGGATGGGACCATGTACACCCCCGGTATGCGGATTGAGCTGCCCTTTGGCGATCCCGGCAAGAGTACCGCCTCAGTCAGGGAGATAGCGTTTGCCCGGGGCGAGCCGTCTGTCTTTTACGTCGTACCGGCGAGTCCGGCTCAGCATCTGTGGGTCAGCTTGGACGACGGCCGGGCCTGGCAGGAAGTGCTGGTCGAGCGCGGTATCCCGCCGGTGCATTCGCTGTGGCTCGGCCCGGACGGGGCCTTAACAGCGGCGACCGGGCGCAGCACCTCCGACGGCCGCCAGCAGCCAGCCCTCTTCGTCCGCGACAGCGAGGCCGATAGCTGGCAGCAACAGCCGCTTGAAATCGCCGTCGACAATGGAATTTTCGAGGCCTTCTACCGCGACCCCCAGGCGCCGGAATTTGCCCTGTCGTACGTCGACGACCGCCTTTATTGGAGCACCGATGGCGGCGTCCAGTGGCGCCAGATTCTCCATCTTCCCGATAGCTCTCGGCCCGATTTTCTTGCCGATCCGCAGCAACCAGGCGTCTATTATATTGGCTCTCGACAGCTGTATCGCAGCTCCGATTTCGGCACCACCTGGGCAGAGATCGGCGCCGGCTTGCCGGAGTCCCAAGGAGATGCCTTCGCCCTCGACCCCGACCACCCAGGCGCTCTCTTCGCCCTGGCCGCAGGCCAACTCTGGCACAGCCAGGACAATGGCTCGGGGTGGAATCTGCTTGGGTCTGTCGCCGAAGACGACTCCCTGCAGAGCTTGGCGACGGCCCCCCGCGACGGAGGATCCCTGTACGTGGCCGGACAGCGCCGGCTGTACCGTTCGCAGGACCGCGGATCGACTTGGGATGTCGTTCTTGATGCCGGCCTCCATCCCTGGGAGCGGCCCCTGCTGCGCTTTGCCCCCAACGACTCAGAAACGATCTATATGGCCACCGGCAGGCGGCTTTTCCTGAGTCGGGACAGGGGCCTTAATTGGCGGCCTTTAAACGGATCAGAAATCACCGGCTGGCCGTGGATCAACGATATCCTAATTGACCCGACCAATCCGGCTTATCTGTATGCGGCGACATCGCAGGGGGTGTACAGGATAGACTCCCGCGCCGAGGCTACTGCCGTTGGAGAAAACCGCACGGATACCCCAGCAGCATTCACCCTAGCAGCCAACTACCCCAATCCCTTTAACAGCCAGACGGCGATCCGCTTTGGCCTGCCTTTTAAAAGCCAGGTACTATTGAGCGTATACAATAGCGCCGGACAAAAACTCATCGACCTGGTCGATGCGGAATTGGCAGCCGGTCCCCATTCGATACACTGGAACGGGCGCGACGAGGCCGGTGGGGATTTGGCCAGCGGAGTTTATTTGTATCGCCTCCAATCCGGAGGCAATTCGGCGACGAGAAAACTATTGCTTTTGCGCTAAAAGAAAGCCCATTCAAGAGGCGGGGTGTGAGTAGTAATTTTACATTGTTTAATGGGCTCTAATTGCAGCCCCCTCTTGCTCGACGGTAAAAAACTGACTTATCCGCGTTAGGCAGACCCCGATCCACACCTCTTAATAGCGTAGACAGCGTAAATGTCTTCGTAGCTGCCGCCGTCGTCCTCTTTCAAGTAACAACCTCCACGTAGCCAGGGAGGCTATTTATACATTTTTGTTGACACCTCATGACAGTCGTTCTGCCACTACAGAAGGGAATACTATAGATGGTCGACAAAGCGATATTCGAATGGCCAGAGGGGAAGAGAGGCGCCGTCTCAGTTACATACGACGACGGCTTGTCATGCCATCACGAGGTTGTTGGCCCAGCTTGGGAGCGCCATGGTCTTCGAGTGACCTTTTACCCCTCGTTCGTTTGGCCGAACACTGATATCATGGACAATCCAGATGCCTGGCGTCAGCTGGCAGCGAACGGACATGAACTCGGGAACCACAGCCTGTTCCACGCTTGCCGTCGTGACGGTGCCACCACCTACAACCTAAAGGACTACACGGCGCCGAGATGGAAGGAGGAAATGCAGGTTGCAAACTTCGCGTTATCTCTACTCGATGGCAGAACTGAGAGAACGTTCGGAAACACCTGCTGCAATACCACGATCGGGCCTGACTCCCAGAAGGAAAGCCTTGAGCCGCTTGTTGCGGAGCTGTTTGTGGCTGCTCGTGGCGACATGACCAAGGAGCCTGTGGATGTCAAGACGGTGAACTACAACGGGTTGGGGACATTCGCCGCGGACACGGAAATGCTGGGGGTGAAACACGAAGAGCACTCTGTAGAGGCAACAATCCGAATCATCACCGAGGCTGCGGATTCAGGACGATGGGCCATCTTCATGATCCACGGCGTAGGGCAAGGGACTCATGGGTTCTTCATGGAGGAGGAAGAGCACGACGAGCTTGTACAACATCTAGCCGAGCGTCGGGATGAGATCTGGACGGCGCCAGTTGTTGAGGTCGCAAGATACCTGAAGACAGGTGCAGTCGCATAATTGGAAAATGGCCTACTCTCAGCCCCGGTCGCCCCGGATTATTTTGCCTCGGTTGTCTGGCTCAAAGCGAATGGGTCCGAATTAGTCTTTGAGACCGGCATAAGACAAGTAGAGGCCTGTCTATAAATAAAAACACTTCTAAAGGCATACGTTGAAAAAAAGGCAAAGAAAACCAAACGCCGTCTTATTCGATTTCAAAGGCACCCTGGTCAGGAGAGTGAGTCTCGACCCCGAGGCGGGATACAGGGCTCTTCTCCAGCTTGCCGAGAAGCCATCTTCGATTTCGCTACACGAGGTACTTGCGCGAGATGCAGCGCTTGAGGAACGGCTTAGCCAAGTCCGGCACGTATCGGGCATATGGTCGATGGTTCAGCAATACCAAAAACTGCTCTTCGATGGACTTGACGTCCATTTCGACGCCACGCCGAACCAACTCGAACGGTGTTTCTTCGAGGCTGCGAGCAAATTTGAACTGATTGAAGGAATTCAGCGCTGCCTGGCGGGGTTGCGTCTCCATGGGCTGCGCTTAGGGGTCGTGTCGAATTATCCCGAAACGGGCGAGTCGCTCCGATCTGCGTTGCGTCGTTTGGAGATTGCCGATCCGTTTGAATTCGTGGTGTCGAGTGCCGACTACGGAATAGGGAAGCCCCATCCTCTCATCTTTGAAACCGCCGTGGCAAAACTCGGAGTCGATAGCTCAACGACTTGGTTTGTCGGTGACACCTTGGAGCTCGACATCGCCGGGGCGAACGAGGCAGGCCTATTCTCCGTATGGTACAATCCCAATGAGAAGGAGAGTGGCGGCATAGAGCCCAATGCCACGATTAGAAGCTGGGACGAGTTTGCGGAGTTAATCGAAACGATGGGCTAGAAACTGGGGCGTGAGTAGTAATGGATCTTGTTGGCGAATTCGATATCAGGCTTAATTTGTGTGATTCATAGACATGGTTTCACTTTTCGGGCACCGAATTTCTTAAGATCTGGGGGATTTGGTGGCCCGAAAAATGAAGGAAATTGCTGAAATACCCCAATTTAGAATGATTGGATATAGGGCTAAATATGGATGGATCTCAGCCTGTCCGATTGAAACGATGTCCGTGAATCATACACTTAATTTCCTCTATATTTTATGGTAAAATCGTATACTACAAGAGGCCGCCTCCGTTAAGGAGGCGGCCTCTTGAGATACGTGGCTATTTATTATCAGCCCCAAATCGACCTACTGCCCGCTGAACTCCACCCCCTCAAAAACCAATGTCGGCGTCGCCAACGACGAATACGGATTGGGATCGTTGCCCACAGCCGCCAGATTTTGCAGCAAGTCGAGGTAATTGCCGGTGATATTCATTTCGCCGACCGGCTCGCCCAACTGCCCGTCCTCGATGCGGTGCCCCTGCACGCCAAAGGAGAAATCGCCGCTGGTCATATCGGCGTTGCCGCCCAGCCAACTGTTGACGTAATAGCCCTCCCCCGCCTGGGCCAGCAGTTCGTCGCGTCCTTTGTCGCCCAAGTCGAAGGCCAAATTTGAGGCGCTGCCGCCGGTGGGTTGCCAGCCCAATTTGCGGCCGTAGTAGGTATCGGTGTAAAACAACCGCAGGACCCCGCCTTCGATCACCGCCTGGGGCCGGGCGGCAATGCCCTCGCCGTCATAGAGCCGCGAACTGAGGCCGCGCCTAAGGTGTGGATTGTCGGTTACGCTCAAGATGGCCGGGGCGATAGCCTGATCTTTTTTATCGGCCAGACACGATCTATTCTGCTGAATGGCCGCCGCGCTCAAGGCTTCCTGCAGTCTCCCCAGCAATTGCCCGCCGGCTTCCCGACTTACGACCATATTGGTGCGCGCACTGGGGCCTTTCTGGCTGCCGATACGTGCCTGGGCCCGCTCCAGAGCCTGGACGGCGGCGCCCTCGGCGGCGGGCAAATCGGCTAAATAGCGGGCGTGGACATAGCGGTGCCCCTCGGGACGCCGGCCATTGCCCTCGTCCAGGGTGACGCCGCTGCCGTAGCCTACTTGAGTCCCCTCGCGCTGCCCGGAAAAACCGTTGGAAGAAACCCGCGCCCCGGCCTGCCAGCCAAAACTCACCTGACTGGAAGCACTGACCACCCGCGGGTCGTTGCGGGCGGCCTGGTCCATGGCCTTGAGCCAGTCGAGGCAGGTATCGCGGCCAATGCGGTGTACGGCTTCGTCGACCAACTCCAACTCGACCTGGGCCCGGCCCTCGTACAGGGCTGGATCGGTAATTTGCCGGAAAGGATCGGGTTGCAAATGACGGGTCAACGCCACCGCGTCGGCGACGAAACGGGCCAGGGCCTCGGGCCGCAAATCGGTGGTATTATGGGTCGAATAGCGCCCGTCGACATAGAGGATAAGTTGTAGGCCGCGGCTGGCGCTCTGCTGCACTTGTTCGAGTTGGCCGTCGCGAAAGGTGAAATCCGTACTCTGTCCCTGACCGACCCCGGCCACGACCTGGTCGGCCCCGGCGGCCTGGGCCAGATCCAGGGCCTGGTTGGCCTGCTGCATCAGTAAATCAGCCATTGACTCCTCCCACTGTCATGCTTTTGACCAATACCGAGGGAATGCCCATTGAAACAGGCACGCCCTGGCCGTTTTTGCCGCAAACCCAACCGCCGTCGTCAAGGCGCCCGTCGGCGGCGGCCATAGTGACATTGCGCAGCGCTTCGGGCCCGTTGCCGATAATATTGACGTCCTTGATGGGGGCGGTTATGCGGCCGCCCTCGACCAGCCAGCCGTTCTTGATATAGAACGTAAAATCGCCGGCGCCAATCTGCACTTGACCGTTGGTAAAGGTCTCGGCGACAATGCCCTTGTCGACCGAGGCGATAATCTCGTCGTAGCTGTGCGGCCCGTCGAGCATATAGGTCGAGCGCATCCTGGGCATGGGCACGTGGCGGAAACTTTCGCGCCGCCCCGAGCCGGTGGAGTCCAGGCCGTAATGCTGGGCCGAAATGCGATCGTGCAAATACGACCGCAGGACCCCGTCCTCGATTAGCACGGTGCGCTCGGTGGGCTGGCCTTCGTCGTCTACATTGAGCGCGCCTCGATCGTTGGCCTGGGTGCCGTCGTCGACCACGGTGACAAAATCGGGGGCCACCTTCTGATCGAGCAAGGTCGAATAGATCGAGGTGCCCTTGCGGTTAAAATCGGCCTCCAAGCCGTGCCCGATGGCTTCGTGCAGGAGAATGCCCGAAGCACCGGCGGCCAGCACCACGGGCATTTCGCCGGCCGGCGGGCGCTGTGCCTCAAATAAGATCATGGTGCGCTCCACCGCCTGGCGGCACAACCGGTATAGACGCTCGTCAGTGAGCCAGGCAATGCCTTCGCGGCGGGCGATATTGGCCCCGTGGCTCTGCCGCACGCCGTCCTTGTGGGCAGTGATGGAACAGCTCAGCTGCAGCATTGGCCGGCGGTCGGCGCTGAGGATGCCCTCGCTGGTAGCGATGAGCACGCGCTCGTCGCGATCGCTCCAGAATACTTTGACCTTTTCCACTGCCGGGTCCAAGTCCCGGGCTTTGGCTTCGACCTGCTGCACCAGGGGCAGGCGGTCGGCCACGGCAACGCTTTCCCAGGCCCGACCGCCGCCGTAGTGCTGCGGTATGGCCCGGGCTTGCAGGGCCTGGGGCGCCAAGGCGGTGCCGCCCTGGGCAATAGTGGCGGCCATCCGCGCGGCCTCCAGCATGGCCGCCAATTCCAGGCTTTCGCTGAAGGCGTAGCCCACCTGGTCGCCGGTGACGGCGCGGATTCCCACCCCCAGATCGACCCCGGTATTGGCCTGGTTGACCAAGCCGTCCTCCAGACCGATAGACGTCGACTGGACGTGCTGGAAATACAGGTCGGCAAATTCGGCGCCCCGCTCCATGGCCGCGGCCAGGACCTGGTGCAAAACCGGCTCACCCACCCCGAAAAAGGCCAGACTGGCCCGTACTTGATCCGTCATGATGTTTACCTAGACCTTTCGGCAAATACACTAGCGAAAAAACTCACCGGGAAAAACGCTCTACCATTTAAGAAGCCCGCACATCGAGTCGATAGCGGCGCTTGTAGCGCTCCCCGGCCCGGTACATATCCGTATCCCGGGGCAAGGGAACGGTTTCGACGTATTGGGCTCCGGCCAATTCGCAACTGCGGCGCGAAGCCCAATTGTCGGGATTGCAGGTAAGCCACACATAATCGAAGCCGTGGCGGCGGGCCAGCGGCACAATCAGGCGGCAGCTGCGGGCGGCATAGCGCCGGCCGCGGAAGGGCTGCTCGACACTGTAGCCGATATGGCCGGCGTAGCGCTCGATAAAATCGCTGTCGCCCAAGCGCAGGGAAAAACGGCCCCGCTGCCGCCTATCCCCCGGGCTGCGCATGACAAAGTTATAGGAAGGCGGATATTCGGGCCGCAGTCGGGAAACCGCCCGTTTTTCCACCAGATCCAATTGCAGATCGCCCTCACGCAACAAGCCTGGATTGAGAAAATCGAATTTCAAAGCCCCGCCCCTATTTTAGGCTAGTGCCCGTTGGTTGCTTATTGCACGAAAATATCATACAGCCTAAACCCAGGCAAGGATTGGCCGGGCCGGACCAATTGTGCAAAGCGGTCGCATTGTCCATTTTTTACAAGGCCAAAGGATCGGCTCCCGGCCTGTCGAAGGCCATGCATCCGCACGGTGCTAATGCTGTCGTAACAGGCATCCGCAGGATGCTAATGAACCATTTCCTCGCCAACGAAGCCTCCACCCATGCCTGCAAACTCTGCCGACCAGGAGCCCGACCGCCGCGCCTGGAAAACGGCGACCATCGACGCCCCGGCGCACTGGAATTACCCGCTGCCTGCGGACTGCCTCGACTGGGCCCTAGACGCCAAAGACGTCAATGCCAACACCGTTGTCCCAATCTCCTGCAGCCAGGCGCTGGCCCCCGTTCGGCAGGCCCTGGAAAAGGGCCGCGGTTTTGCCCTGGTGGAGGGGTTACCCATAGAAGAATTATCCGCGCCTCAGGCCCAGGCCGCCTATTGGGCCTTGGGCCACTATCTGGGCCGCCCGACGAGGCAGAACATTGAAGGGGCCCTGCTCTACGATGTCCGCGATACCGGACAGGAGGTCAGCCAGGGGGCCCGTTTCTCGGTCACCAACGCCGAGAGCACCTTTCACACCGACAACGCCTTCAACCCCCAGCTCCCCGATATCGTCGGTCTGCTCTGTCTGCAAACGGCCCGGCGCGGGGGGCGCAGCCAATTGCTCAGCGCCCGCACCCTGTACAACGAATTGGCGCGCTATCCCGATGTCCTGGATACCCTGTCGGCGCCCTGGCATTTCGACCGTCGCGGCCAATTCGACCCAGGCCACCCCCCCGTCTCCCAATACCCCATTTTCCAGCACCTGGGCGACGACCTGACCATGCGTTATATGCACTACTATATCGAGGTGGGGCACCAGCGCCTGGGGCAACCCTTTTCGCCGGCCCAACGCCGCGCTCTCGACGTTTTAGAAGAGCAGATTCGCCGCCCCGATCTGCGCGTTGAATTTGACCTGGGTCCCGGACAGATGCTCTTTACCAACAATCGCTGGATCCTGCACAACCGCACCGCCTTTGACGATTACGACCAGCCCGACCGCCGACGTCATTATATCCGCCTCTGGCTTCAGCGCCACCAGGACTAGGCCCCGTGGAAAAGAAAATTCCCGCCTTTATCAGTCAGTACCTCGAATCCCGCCAGACCGGCATCCTCGACGCTGGCGAACGGACCCAGCGCCTCAGCCTGAAGGGCTTTTGGATCGGCACGTTCTTCAGCTTTTTCCTGGCAGTGGCCGCCCCCTATACCAATATGATCCAACGCAGTACCCTAATGGCCACCGACTTCAGCACGCCGGGGGCCATTTTCCTCTTTCTCCTCCTTATTGGCCTGCTCAACCCGGTCTTCAAGCTAAGCGCCCGTCATCTGGGCTGGGCGGTGTTGCTGGCCCTGTTGGTGGCTATTCCCTGGCTGGCCAATTTCTGGCCCTTGGACCGCATCGACATCCATTCGCCCGGCTTCCTCTTCGCTACCTTCCTGCTGCTTTCGACCCTGGCCAATGTGCCCATGGTGGCCCGCGGTAACAGCTTGGCCCTCAACCGCTCGGACCTGATTCTGGTCTACGTCATGCTGGTCATTGTCTCGGCCGTTTGCACCATGGGCCTGAGCGAACAGATCCTGCCGATGATATCGGCGGTATTCTACTACGCCACGCCAGCCAACAAATGGGCCGAAAAACTCTTCCCCAATCTGCCGCAGCGCACCATTATGGTCGACGACGGCAACCGCAATACCGCCTTTTACGAAGGCGCTACCCAGGCCGGCCAAGCCATTCCCTACCACGCCTGGGTCGAGCCGCTGTTGTGGTGGGGTCTCTTCCTTTTGGCCCTCTATGTCACCATGGTCTCGGTGGCGGTGGTATTGCGGCGTCAGTGGATGGAGCGCGAGCGCCTGGCCTATCCCATCGCCCAGGCCGGCCTGGCCATGATCCGCGGCGAGGAAAACAACCGGCTGGTCAACCGTTTCTTTAAACAGCGGGCAATGTGGATTGGCGCCGCCATCCCCATGGTCCTGCTCAGTCTGATCGCCCTGCACCGCTACTTTCCCGCCGTGGCCCCGGTCCGCCTCAATTGGTGGATGCCCTTTGTCGGCTCTCAGCGTCTGCAATTGAGTATCCATTTTGCGGTGCTGGGCTTTTCCTACCTGATCAACGCCAATATCGCCGCCGGGGTGTGGATCTTTCATCTGTTGGCCAAAGTCGAAAAATCGTTCCTCGTGGTCACCGGCATGCGCTCGGTGCAAAAGACTACCTTTGGCGCTTCCGACTTCCCGCTTATGGCCTATCAGGGCGTGGGTGCCTTGATCGCCTTGGTATTAGTAGGTATGTGGATCGGCCGCGAGCACCTCAAAAATGTCTTCCTCAAAGCGGTGGGTCGCGGTGCCCATATCAACGACGACGACGAAATCATGTCCTACCGGGCCGCCTTCTTCGGGTCGGTGGGCGGCATTGGGGTCATGATCCTGTGGTTTTGGACCATGGGCATGCCTGGTTGGGTGGCCGCCCTCTTCGTGGTCACAAGTATCCTGGTCTTTATCGGCATGACCCGTATTGTCGCCGAGGCTGGTCTGCCGGTGGTGCGCTCGCCGCTGGCCGTGCCCGAATTTATCGGCCAGGGCCTGGGTTCGGCCCTGGTGGGCACCCCCGGCATGTTCAATTTGTCGCTGTCGTTTATTTTTGCCGCCGATACCCGCGTCTTTGTCATGGCCACCCTCACCAACGCGCTGAAGATGATCGAGGAGATGCCGCCGCGCAATCGCCGCCTGATCTTCTGGTCCGTTGTTCTGGCCCTGTTCGTCGGCACCCTGGGCTCCTTCTGGATGATCTTCCACATGGCCTACCGCCACGGGGCTATCAATCTGCACAGCTGGTTTTTTAAAAGCCATCCGGCCGTGGCCTACGGTCTGACCTTGCGCAATTTTGAGCCAGCCGAAATATACTGGCCCGGTATGGCCTTTTTCACCGGCGGCGGCCTGGTAATGGCGCTGTTGATGTTTTTGCGCCAGCGCTTCCCCTGGTGGCCCATTCACCCCATCGGCTTCCCAGTGGGGGGCAACGCCCAATTCATGAATCCGCTCTGGTTCAATGTCTTTTTGGCCTGGTTTATCAAAAAGATCATCCTGCGCTACGGCGGTCCAGCCCTGTTCGAGCGCAGCCAGGCCTTTTTCCTGGGGTTGATAGCCGGCCAATTCTTCACCACCGGCTTCTGGCTGGTGGTAGACTATTTCACCGGCCGGGTGGGCAATAGCCTGCCGCAGTGGTGAGGAGACTTGGTAGCGACACGGCCGGGCCCTATTTTAGGATGCCATACCCAGACGATTTAGCAGTACTACCCAAACGCGATCTACCCCCCTACTAGTCAGGAGACCGCCATGGCCTTGAACAACCCCATCCTCGACGCCACCCTCAACACCATCAGCCTGGAAGAAATCAAACAGGGCAAAGGACCGGCCCCTTGGTCCCACCCGGTGGTCCTGGCCGACCACGTCGTTGGCGTCGTCATCTACCAAAACCCGGGTCAGGAAAACGACAACCACTGCCACGACTACGACGAGTGGTGGATTGTGCTAGAGGGCGAAATCGACTGGGTTATTGAAGGCCGAGCCGAGCCGGTGGAGGCCAAAGCCGGCGATTTCGTCTACGTCCCGGCGCAGACTTTCCACCACATTTACCCCAAGGGCGATGGCCCGTCCGTGCGCCTGGGCATTGCCCTGCCCGGCACCGGCGGCCACCTGCACGAGAAGCCACCGCGCAAAGCCAAAGTCACTATAGAGAAAGGCACCCCATGACCACGGCCATCTCCGCCTTGCCGCAAGCCGCCTTGGGTCACACCGGCGAATTGGTGCCTACCCTCGGCTTAGGTACCGCCCCCGGTGGAATGGGCCTGCCCGACGAGGAAGCCATTGCCCTGTTTGATCTAGCCATTGATTTGGGGGTCACCTATATCGATACCGCCCCCGGCTACCAGCGGGCCCAGCGTCAGCTGAGCCATGTCATACCGCAGCGGCGCGACGAGCTCTTCCTGGTGACCAAAGCCCCGGAGGAAACCGCAGCGGGCCTGCTGGACAGTTTGCAGCAAAGTCTGGAGGCTCTGCAGGCGGACCACGTCGATCTGATCTATATCCACTCGCTGGGCCACCGCGATGTCGACCGCATCTTGGCCCCCGACGGCGCCCTCCGTGGGCTGCTCCAGGCCAAGGAGCGCGGCCTGGCCCGCTTTATTGGCTTTACCGCCCACCATATGCCGTGGAAATCAGTGCGCCTGCTGGAGGAGGCCGGCAACGAGCTAGACGCGACCATGCTGGCGCTCAATTTCGCCGACCGCCACGTCTATAATTTTCAGCAGGAAGTCGTGCCCCTAGCCCGGGAGAAAGGACTGGGCGTGGCCGCGATGAAGGTATACGGTGGCGGCCGCGATATGAAATACGAAGAGCCTTCACCGTCGGCCCTGGCCATCCACGGCTACCACGACCACCAGACCGCCCTGCGCTATGCTTTGGGGTTGGAAGGGGTCGATCTGGCCGTAGTAGGGGTGTACAACGAGGCGGAATTGCGCCAGAATATCGACTGGGTACAGAATTACCAGCCGTTATCAGAAGAAGAGCGCACCGCCTTGGAGGAAACAGGCCGTCCTATCGCCGAAAAATGGGGCGAGCACTTCGGGGCTTTGCGCTAATTTAGCTGAGAGTTGTTCATAATTGGGGTGGCTCGCCGGTGGTACGGCTGATCGAGGGCGACGAGTCTGACGCTCATTCTCGGGCTTCGCCCTCCGAGGCCACTGCGCGGGCCCCCGGGCTTGTGGAATCCGCTTTCAGCCTCGTCGCCCTCGATCAGCCTTGGCACACGCCTCGTGTAGAACGACAGATTCGATGAATTGCTAATTATGACCGCACCGTCAGTTCTAATTTTTTTACAGTACCACCGCAGGGTTTTGGGGCTGGCCGGCGGCGGTATGTGTGAGAGCTGAAGGCCGGACAGTTGGCCGCCCATGATAGCCCACTGATCTCCCCCATACCAGTTGCCGCCAAGGGTCTGGGGGCTGTCGGCCGGCGGCGGTATGTGGGGGAAGGGTGGCGGGGCAGCTGAAGGCCGGGCAGGCGGCGCAGCCGGGTGGCGGGGGGAAGGCCGCAAGCGGGCATCACATACCGCCAGAGGCCGGCAGCCCCCAGACCCGCCCGCGCCAGCTAACCCGCCCCCTCCTGCAATCTCACCCCCCCGGAATATACAGCGACCGATCCGCCACCGGCACCTCCACCCGCCGCCCTTCCTGCAAATGTGAATGCGCCATGGCGAATTGCACCTCCACCGACTGCATGGTGATATCGATATTGCCCGCCGTCTCCTCCCCCGTTTCCAATTGCTGGATGATATTGCGGATAGTGCTCACCGTGGGGCTGTCCCCTCCCGGCCGGATCATCGTCTCCTCCACCCTTCCACTGCGCCCCCCACGCCGCACCCGGATGGTCTCGCCGTTGTCCCAGGCATAGGCCCGTCCTTCCGTACCGTAGACCTCGACATCAAATAAGCCGGGCATGGGAATGAAGTGGCCCTCGGCGCCGCCCTCGAAACCAACGCGGAAAAAATCGACCATAGGATCGGCGATCTCCTCGCCCTCGGGCGGCGGAAAGGAATGGCTGGCCGCATCGTAGGGCGCATAGGCGCGGGGCCGCTGGGCGACCTGATCGGCAGTGCCCGGATCGAAGCGCCCCTCCACCCATTGCGGAGTCTTGTCGCCCAACAGCATGGCCACCAGGTCGATGGTATGGGGGTGATGCTTGATAATATCCGTGTAGCTAAACATAAAGGCGTAGCGCAACTGACCGATGGCCCCGTCTGCGAGCATATCGCGCAACTGCTTGAAACCGTCGTGGTGCCGCCGCATGGCGCCCCAATTAAAGGCCACGCCGTTGGCCTTTACCGCATCGCGGATACGGTCGGCCTCGGCCAAGGAAGCGCACAAACCCTTCTCCGAATAGATACCTTTGACGCCGTTCTCGGCGGCAAAGATAATCGGCTCGGCCCGGGCCCAGGACGGGGTGGTGATGCTGACGATATCGAGTTTTTCGCGCTCGATCATCTCACGATAATCCAAATACGTATTATCACAACCAAAGCGCGCCGCAAACCGCTCTAAGCGTTCGGCACCTCGGTTGGCCACCGCCACCACCTCGGTCTCTTCAATGGCCTGATAACCGCAGAAGTGACTATAGGGGATGGAGAATTGGTTTGCGTTGAGCTCGTCTTCGATAAAACCGCCCATACGCCCGGTGCCAATAATGCCGACCCGGTATTTTGCCTGTGTCATAGCTTCTCTCCTCAGTGGTCGTAGTTATTCTTTTTTAGTGCTTCCCAAGGGTCTAGGGGCGTCGCTCATAATAGCCCACTAATCTCCCCCATACCAGTTGCCGCCAAGGGCCTGGGGGCTGTCGGCCGGCGGCGGTATGTGGGGGCAGGGGGCGGGGCAGCTGAAGGCCGGGCGGGCGGCGCAGCCGGGCGGCAGGGGGAAAGCCGCAAGCGGGCATATCACATACCGCCAGAGGCCGGCAGCCCCCAGGCCCGCCCTCGCCAGCTAGCCCGCACGACCAAAACAAGCCCCTCAATCGCGCAACCCCGCCCGAATAGCCTCGACCAATTCCATGGTCGCCACGGCTTCGTCGAGATTGGCCGCCGGCAATTCGACCGGACGCCCATCGCGCACGCAGTCGAGAAAAAAGCGCGCCTGTTCGCGGGTGCCGCCCGTGCCGGCCTCTCCCAGCGCCCACCGTTTCCCATCGGCCACCACTTCTCCCTGTTGCACCCCTTCCAGATAAGCCGAAATATCGCAACCGTGAATCTCGTAGCGCTCCAGCCGAGCGTCGGTGGTATAATTGGCCATTAGTTGCGCCACACAGTCGTTGTCGAATACCACCAGGGCCGCGTGCACGTCCTGGTAGGATGAATTGGCCCGCCGCACCGCACTGTGAACTTCTACAACTTTGCCCCCGGCCAGGGCGCGGACAGTATCGATGGCGTGGATGGGCGTCTCCAATAACATCTGATCGAGCATGGTCTCGGAAAATACGCCCGAGGCGACAAAGTTGCTCATGCTTTTGTGGAATTGCCCCAATAATTGCAGAACCGGCCCGCGCTCTTCGACTAGTCGCCGGGCCTCGACGATAATGGGATGAAAGCGGCGGTTCCACCCCACCATGCCCTGGACGCCGGTAACGGCAGCGGCAGCGGCATCGCGCAATTGGATGGTTTCGGCCACGCTCAGTCCCGGCGGTTTTTCCAATAGCGTCGGTACGCCAGCTTGCAGACAGACCAGGGCTACCGGGGCGTTGAGATGGGCCGGCGTGGCGACGACGGCGGCATCCAGCTCTTCGCGGTCCAGCATTTCGTCTAATTCGGCGTATTGGCGCTCAAGGCCGAATTCTTCGCCCGCGCGTTGTCTGCTGGCCTCCACCGGGTCGCAGACGGCGACCAGGTCGACATCGTCAAAGCTTTGCAGTTCTCGCATATGGCCGCGACCGCGACCTCCTCCACCGACGACGGCGACGCGTAGTTTATTCATTTTGACTCCAGTTTAATTTACGTGATAGCAAAATCTTTTCGGGTCAGCTGCTAATAGGCGGACGAGGGTAAGGCATCGTGGCTGAAGCTCATTCTCGGGCTTCGCTCTCCGATTTCCCCTTCTTTTTATGCAAGCAGCGCGCAAGCCCTTGGGGGCGTCCCCGGAGAAGGGCTCTGCCTAGGTCTGAACCTCTCACCCATTCCAAGCCGGCCCTTCTGCAAATCGCTAGTCTGAGGCCGACAAGGCCGGCACCAAGGCCTCCAGTCATCTCGCCCACCAGGACCGTTCCAGAGCCCGCCGTAGGGGACGGCCCCAAGGGCGCCCTCCGCTTGCCCCCACTCCTAACCGCCCATCCACCAACAAACCCATCAGTGCTTTTTACAATAGTCGCGGCCCCAAGGACACCCCCACTTGCGCCTCCGCCCCTCACGTCCAATTGCGCGAATCCGGCACCGCCACCCAAGTCCCCCCCTGCGCAATCGACTGCTGACTGACCAACCCCGGCAACGTCATATCCATCGCCTGATCAACCCCAATAGGTGCCTCCCGCCCCTCGACAATGGCATCGACAAAATCCTGCACCTCCCAATAATCACCGCCCCCGTGCCCGGCCTGAACCGCCGCCGCGGGCGGATTTTTCCAAAAATCGGGCAGAAACTCCTCCTCCAAATCGGCCAACGGCTCCCAGCGCTGCTCCTCGCTGCGACTGCGCAACCAAATCTTAGGCTCGGCGCGGAACCCATCGCCCGACTCGTAACAACCATCAGTCCCCTGCAACGCGTAATGACTCATATGGTGCGGCCGATCCGACAGCATATCGACCCGGATCTGCACCAACCCGCCGCCACTGAGCCGGCACATCATAGTAACCGAATCCTCCATTTCGTATTGGTCGCCGCGCGGATCGCGGTAGTGGTGCCCCGTCCCCATAGCGCAAACCGCCGCCACCCGCTGCCCCGGAAACCACTGCAAAACCGGCCCCAAACTATGGGTCGGGTACGTACTGCCGTTGACCCCGGTCTGCCAATGACGCCGCCAACGAGTAATCTCGTTGAGCCCCTTAAGCTCGTGAATATAGGCCCCCTCGGCGTAATAGGCCTCGCCGAACAGCCCCTGACGCACCAACTCGCGCACCAGCACATTGGGCTTCATATAGGTAAAATTCTCGGCCATCATATAACAGCCTTTGCTGCGCCGGGCCGCCACCACCAAATCGCGGCATTCCTCCACCGAAACACCCGCCGTAACTTCCGACAAAACATGAATATCGCGCTCCAGGGCCATAATGGCTTGCGGTGCGTGGAAGGGCATAGGCGTCCCCACCACTACCGCATCAATAATACCCGAATCGAAAAGCGCTTCGGCGTCGGTGAAGACCTGCTCAACACCTAATTCAGCGGCGTTTTTTTGCACCTCCTCGGCGCGGATATCGCACAGAGCCACCAATTTGGTGGCGGGATGGGCTTGCAAGGTCCGCACATAACTATTGCCCCGGCCCGCCGCGCCGATAATACCAAAGCGGATGGAGTCGTTTTCCTGGCTCATTCGGCCTCCTCTGACCGCAGAATTGTCACCTAGATTTCAGTTGACTTTATCTGTGGGGTCCAATAAGTTTTACACTTCGTTAAACTTCCAATTTCTAAAGCCTGCAGCCGGGCCTATCGCCCGCTGCGCTTCCACTTTCAAGGAGAAATACACCATGGGTACTATTCCCCTGATCAGCTCCGAAGTCGCCGGTCCCCTGGGCGCCATCCACCTGCCCCGCCTCTGGTCCAAGCTGCTGCTCAGCGCCAAGGGCCAACTCGAAGACGGCTACCCCGAATGCGGTGCCGGCTTTGACGCCATGGTACTGGCCGGTCTGGGCGCCGATCGCGACGCCGCCGTGGCCTATGTCAAAGACAACCTGGCCACCTACCCGCAATTTGAAGCCTGGATCAAAGCCAACGGCAGCCAGACTTCGGCCGCCGATATCGAGGCCTCCAACGCCGCCATCCGCGGCTACAACCACGACGACGAGACCCGCGGCGCCATCCTGAGCGCGGCCAACGTCGCCGACGACGGCTCCATTTTGGATGCGGTCAATCTCAACAATTTGGATGACTGGACCGAAATTCACACCCAGTTGACCAGCTAAGCAAGCCTGTTGGCATGCTTTTAACCCGGCCTCTTGACGAGGTCGGGTTTTTTATTTGTCCGCCTAGCCTCTACCCATCCCAAGGCAGTGGCACCCCCAACCGCTTGCTGACATTGCGCGCCGCCTCCTGCTCCATCTCACCGTAGCGGATCCCCTGGCGGCGGTGCAAAGCCATTTTTTGTTCTTCGATAGCCCCCGGCAACAACGCCTGATCGGTGCCCGGCATGGGCTCGTAGGTCGCCCGGATATCGCGGGCCATGCGGTCGCTCTCGGCGCGAAAGACATCCTCAGGTACAACCTTGTCCACATCGATGGCCAGCACCATACCACCCATACGCACCCCGGGCCAGCGTCTCGCCACCTCTTCGGCCGGTGGTAAGGTGAAACCGGTTAAAGCTCCACCCAACAGAGCCGCCACGGCCGTATAGCCAATGCTTTTGAAAAAGGCGGCCGGGATCATCGACAGCAACGCGTCAAATTCGCCGCCGCGCTGGTAATCGGCCATTATGCAGGTGGCTGCATCAAGCACTACCGGCGGCTCCTCTCCGGCGGGTATGGCAAAGCAAATGGGCGGATTGCCGTAATAACCCAGCTGCGGTTTTTGCTCGGCCCCGGCGGCATTGCCCATACCCCGGTAGCCCTGGACCGAAAAACCGACGCACCCGGCCTCCATGCACAGGCGGGCGTAATGCCCGGCCGATCCGTAGTGGCCGATATGCCGCACCAAGCCCATGCCGATGCCCACCTCCCCGGCCTTGGCAATGGCCTGCTCGGTAGCCTGAACCATGGGCAGATAACCCAAGGTGCCGTCGCCATCGAGCACCACCGCCGTGGGCGTCTCGCTGAGCACTTTTATATCCGGCCGGGGATTGAGGCTGCCCTCTTCAAAGCCCCTGCAATAGCCGTCTACATTGCGGGTGCCGTGGCTGCGCACGCCGCGCAGATCCGAGTTGACCAACAGGCGGCTGATAAGAGCGGCGTGCTCGGGGTCGAGCCCGGCGCGCTGATAGCACTGACTGGAAAATTCGAGCAGCCGGTCTTCCCAGACTGGGACAAATTCTTCGGGGGGGCGGTTCATGGGGTGACTCTCCTTAGGCGCTGGGGTTGTTGGGGCTCATCGTCCAGCATTGGTCGGTCCGCCCCTCGACGGCCATGATATAGGGCCCCCCGGGGGCGCCTGTCAAGTCGGCTCCCCAAGCCCATGACAGGCGGCTTTTAAACTCTCCCAGAGACCGGGGCATCTATGCTTGCCCGTTGCTCGGCAGACCATTATCTTGCTGTGTTCTCTGACCGCTCTGTAATCGTCCACTGGGTCGGCCAGCAATCGGCTCACCAGGCTCACCATCCGAGAGGACCGGGAAAACAATGAACTTAGACGTCGTAGACCTGACCAGCCAGCTCATTGGCTACGAATCGGTCAGCCTGACGAGCAATATCGCCGTTACCAAGCACGTGCGAAAAGTCCTCAAAGCGCTGCGCTTTGAGATCGAGGATTTGCCCTATACCGACGTCAACGGCGTCGACAAAATTTCCCTTGTCGCCCGCCTGGGCCAGGGCAAAGGCGGGCTTTCCCTGATGAGCCACGACGATGTCGTGCCGGCCCTGCCCAAGGCAGCCTGGACGTCCGACCCCTTCCAGGGCCGGGTCGCCGGAGGCAAGCTCTACGGCCGTGGATCCTGCGATATGAAAGGGCCGCTGGCGGCCACCCTGTGCGCGGTGGCCCGCTTTAAGGCCAAGGACCTGAAGAAGCCGCTCTTTATCGTCGTCACCGCCGATGAGGAAATTGGCGCCCGCGGCGCCTGGGAAGTTACCCGTAAATCCAAGCTCTTTCGCCAGGCCGCCTCCGGTTACGGCCTGATCTGCGAGCCCACCCAGTTGCGCGTCATCCACGCCCACAAAGGCTCGCTGGCCATGGTCGTGAGCAACCGCGGTAAAGCCGGTCATACCAGCACGCTGAAAGGGGTCAACGCCAATATCGCCATGATTCCCTTTTTGGCCGAGATGAAGAAAATTCACGACCTGGTGCTAAAATCCAAGCGCTACCGCAACGACGAATTCAAACCGCCCCACTCCGAATTGAGCATCGGCATCAACGACCACAATATTGCCACCAACGTATATCCCGTGCAAAGCATCTGCACCCTGGGCTACCGCCTTATGCCCGGCATCGACCCCGACCCGCTGATCGACCGGGTCAAAGCCGCGGCGACCAAGCACGGGCTCAAATTCGAGTTGAAAAATCTCGGCCATCCGGTCTATACCCCCAAGGAAGCCCCCTTGGTCAAAACGGCCCTCAAATTAACTGGCCAGCGCCAGACCGGCACCGTGGCTTACGGCACCGACGGCATGGCCTACGCCACCCGCATGCCGCAACTGGTGGTATTGGGTCCGGGCAATATCGCCCAGGCGCATACAGTGGACGAATGGGTCGAACTCGACCAGTTGCACAAAGGCGTCGATCTCTACACCCGCTTTATCGACCGTGTTTGTGTACAAGGCAAGGACTGAAAGCATCTCTCCTAGCCGCACAAAGAGAAGCGCCCTGCTGGTCTACCAGCAGGGCGCTTCTCTTTGTAACCGTTATGTATGAATACCGTGTGGCCGCTGCCCCGACCTCAACCGCCCTCACTGTTGGAAGCGGTCTGTGCACTCAGCGCGGTGACCCCGGCGAGTACGACCCCCAGCGCAATTATGGATACCTGCGCCCGGCCTGTCGTCTTCATCTATTCAAGCTCTGCAAAACAACAGTGTGCCATGAATTTGGCCACCTTCTCGACACAGACTCCCTCCTGGCGGAAGGCCCTCCCATTAGGAGGATTTAACCCAACAACCCCCGCTCAATTAATTCCTCGGCGATCTGCACCGCGTTCAGGGCCGCCCCCTTGCGCAATTGGTCGCCGCTGACCCACAGGTCCAGACCGCGCCCATCGGGCTGCGAAATATCCTGGCGGATGCGGCCCACCAGCACGTCGTCGCGGCCGTCGGCCTCGATGGGCATGGGAAAGTGGTTGCCCTGGCGGTCGTCGACCAATTCCACCCCCGGAGCCGCAACCAGAATCTGGCTGGCCTCGGCCGCGCTCAGGGGCTCGGCAAATTCCAGGTTGATAGCCTCAGAATGAGCCCGCATCACCGGCACCCTTATGGTCGTGGCGCTAACACGGATATCGTCGTCGTGGAACATTTTCTGGGTCTCGCGGATCATCTTCACTTCTTCCTCGCAATAGCCTTCCGGACCAATATCCGAATTGTGCGAGAACAGATTGAAGGCAATCTGGTGCGGCAATTCGTGCGGTTGGGCCGCCTCGCCGGCCAGCACCTGGCGCGCCTGCTGCTGCAATTCCTCCATCGCCTTGGCCCCGGCCCCGCTCACCGCCTGGTAGGTCGAAACGACGATGCGCTCGACCCGGCTGCGCTGGTACAGCGGCCAGACGACCACGTCCATAATAATGGTCGAACAATTGGGATTGGCGATAATGCCCTTGTGCCCGGCCAAGTCATCGGCATTGATCTCGGGCACCACCAGCGGTACCTCAGGATCCATGCGGTAAGCCGAGGTATTGTCGACCACCACCGCCCCGGCAGCCACGGCGTGCGGATTGAATTGCTTACTCAAACTGCCCCCGGCCGATGCCAGCACCAGATCGACACCGGCAAAGGAATCTGCGGTCAATTCCTCGACTTCGATCTGGCTGCCCTTAAAGTCCAGCAACCGCCCCGCCGAACGCGCCGAGGCCAACAGCCGCAAGCGCCCCACTGGAAAGTCGCGCTCGGCCAAGATCTCCAGCATCACCTGGCCCACCGCCCCGGTGGCCCCCATGATGGCAACGTCGTATGCAGCCATTATGGAGTCTCCGCCAGTTCAAAAGCATCGTGCAATACACGCACGGCCTCTTCGGCCTGGTTCTGGCCCACGACTACGGAGATTTTAATTTCCGAAGTGCTGATCATATGAATATTGATACTGGCAGCGGCTAAGGCCTCGAACATCCCGGCGGCGACCCCGGAATGACTGCGCATCCCCACACCCACCACCGAAACCTTGGCGATATCGGCATCGGCCACCACTTCGGCGGCGCCGATATCGTCTTTGATGATCTGGCAGATCTCCAAAGAGCGCTCCAAATCGCCCTTGGGCACGGTAAAAGACATATCCGTGGTGCCGGCCTCGCTGGTATTTTGAATGATCATATCGACATTGATGCCCTTCTGCGCCAGCGAGCCGAATAAGGTGGCGGCGATACCCGGCCGGTCGGCGACGTGGCGCAGGGTTATTTTGGCGTCGCCCAGATCGTGGGCGATGCCGCGAACCACGACCTCTTCCATCTCCTCTACCTCCTTGATAAGCGTCCCGGGGTTTAGATTGAAACTGGAACGAACAGCGATGACTACCCCGTATTTCTTGGCGAATTCGACCGAGCGCGATTGCAGCACACGGGCCCCGGCGCTGGCCAATTCGAGCATTTCGTCGGGGGTGACAATATCCAATTTGCGCGCCTGCGGGACAATCCTGGGATCGGCCGTATAAATGCCGTCGACATCGGTATTCATCTCGCAAACATCGGCGTTGAGGGCGTAGGCCAGGGCCACCGCCGTCAAATTGGAGCCGCCCCGTCCCAGGGTCGTCTCCTGACCGTATTGGGTGACACCCTGAAAACCGGCGACAATGAGAATTTTGCCTTTGTCCAAATCTTCGAGCAGGCGCTTAGGCTGCATATCAAGGATGCGCGCCCGGGTATGGGCCGAATCGGTGATTATGCCCGATTGGCCGCCGGTCATCGACACTGCGGCAAAACCAAGATCGTTGATCGCCATGGCCAATAGCGACATTGAAATGCGCTCGCCCGAGGCCATCAACATATCCATTTCGCGGTCGGTCGGATCGTTGCTGACTTTGGCGGCCAGATCCTCCAATTCGTCGGTGGTGCTGCCCATCGCCGATACCACCACCACCATGCGGTCGCCGTCCTTGTGGCGGGCAATCACCCGCTCGGCGACGCGGCGGATCAATTCGGGGGTGGCCACCGAAGTGCCGCCGTATTTCTGTACTACCAATGCCATGGTCTATTCCTCTATAACGTCCATAGAAGCAGTTTCACAACTCCATTTGGGCGTCGAACACGTCCGGGGGCCGCAAAGCAAGTTATGAAACGGCTTCTACTAAACGGTCCATCAATTGGTGGCCGTGCTCTACTTGCAGCGATCCGGCCGCCGCCGCCTCTTCGTCGTAGGCCCGCAAGCCGTCGGCGGCGATCCCGGGGCCCCACAGGACAAAAGGCACCGGCTCGCGCGAATGGGTCCGCAACGTGATCGGGGTGCGGTGATCGGGGGTCATCAACAGGCGACAGGGCCCCACTTTATCCAAGCCCTCGAGCAAAGTACCCACCACCTGGGCGTCGAAATCTTCCAGGGCCTGGCATTTGGCCTGAGCATCGCCGTTGTGGCCGGCCTCGTCGGGGGCCTCGACGTGGACGTAGACCAGGTCATAACGCTCCAAAGCGGCCAGGGCGTATTCGGCCTTGCCCCGGTAATTGGTATCTAAATACCCGGTAATCCCCGGCACCTCGATAATATCCATGTCGGCGCAACGGCCAATCCCCCGCACCAGATCCACCGCCGAAATTACCCCGCCGCGCAAGCCGTAGCGCTTTTCGAGGGAATCGACCTGAAGGGCCCGGCCCGAGCCCCACAGCCAGATCGCGTTGGCATCTAAATGCCCCTGTTCGAGTCGCCGCTTATTGACCGCCGCTTGCGCCAAGACCGGCCCGGCCGCCGCCATCAATTGGCGGATGCGCTCCTGGCCCGGCCCAGCAGGCAAGTGAGCCTTGATCGACTGCCCCATAATATCGTGCGGCGGAAAGGAGACCTGACCTTCGCCCTGGCCGGCCCACACCAGCAAATGGCGGTACTGGACCCCGGGATAAAAACGCACGTCCTCGGCGGCCAAGGCCGCGCCCACTGCGCCGATTAGGTCGTGCGCCTCCTCAGTGCTGATATGACCGGCGCTGTAATCGACCAGGGTATCGCCGTCGCGGTTGATTAGATTGCAGCGGAAGGCCAATTCGCCCGGCCCCAATTCCACCCCCATGCTGGCCGCCTCCAAAGGCGCCCGACCGGTGTAGTGGACCCGGGTATCGTAGCCAAAAATCTCCAGATTGCCGATATCGCTGCCCGGAGGCCGCGTCGGCGGGATAATCTGCACTAAGCCCCCGGCTCCCTCGCCGGCCAAGCGGTCCATATGGGGCAGATTCGCCGCCTGCAAAGGCGTTTTACCGCCCAATTCGTCAAGGGGGTAGTCGGCCGCCCCGTCGGGCACTAAAACGACGTATTTCACCTTACAGATTCTCCATCCGGATCAGACGCGCCTCGTCCTTGACCGAATCGAGGGCGTCAATGGCGGCCACCGCCTTTTGCATGGCGGCCTCGCGGGCTTCGTGGGTGACAAAGACCAGCGGCACCGAGCCGCCCTGGAAATCGCGTTCGAGCTGGATCATCGACGAAATGCTGATGCCCTCGACAGCGAGGATGCGGGCCACCTGCTCCAATACGCCGGGCCTATCCAATACCAGCAGACGCAGATAATAGCGCAATTCAATACCGTGGATGGGGACAATAGAGGTGGCCTCTTCGCCGACAATCATATCGCCAATAGCCGAGCCGGCCCCCGAGCATTTGCGCTCGGCCAATTCCACCATATCGGCGACCACGGCCGAAGCGGTGGGCATTTGCCCGGCGCCCTTGCCGTAAAAGACCTGGGTATCGACGGCGCTGCCGTCCACTTCGATGGCGTTGAATTCGTCGTGGATATTGGCCAACAGGGAAGCGGCCGGTACCATCGCCGGATGCACCCGCGCCTCGATGCCGCCTTGGGTATGCTTGGCAATGGCGAGCAATTTGATGGCGTAGCCCAGCTCCCGGGCCTGCTCGATATCATAAAGACCAATATTTTCGATGCCCTGGCAGAAAATGTCCTCGGCCGTAGCGGTGCTGTGGAAGGCAATGCGGGCCAAAATCGCCAGCTTGTGGGCCGCGTCCTGGCCGCTCACGTCCATGGTCGGGTCGGGTTCGGCGTAGCCTTTCTCCTGGGCAATACGCAAAATTTCGGCGTAGTCGCCGGCCCCCCGGCTCATTTGCGTCAGGATATAATTGGTGGTGCCGTTGAGGATACCGTAGAGCGATTCGAGCCTGTTGGCCACCAGGCCGTTGCGCAGCGAGCGGATAATGGGAATGCCGCCGGCGACGCTGGCCTCAAACATCAAATCGGCATCTCGCTCCAGGGCCAGGTTGAATAATTCGTCGCCGTGGGCCGCCAGCACCGCTTTATTGGCCGTGACTACGTCCTTGCCCTTTTCCAGGGCAGTACGGATCCACTCGTAGGCCCCATCGGCGCCGCTGACTTCCACCACCATCTGCACCTGAGGGTCGTCGATGACCGCCATCGCATCCCCGGTGAGAGGCACCCCGGCGACGCCCTTATGCTTGGACGGGTCGCGCACGGCGATATGGCGCAGAGCCAATTCCATATGCTTGCGCCGCTGCAGGGAGGAAGGCTCCTCCTGTAACAGACGGACGACGCCCGACCCCACGGTCCCCAAGCCAATCAGGCCCACTCCAATTGCAGTACCCATGCTCAAATTCCCCAGAAAGTGACCAGAAAATGCGAAACGTACAATATAGGAATGGGTCGAGTTTTATCGCAAGAGAAGGGTCCCCTGCAAGCGACCCTGGGGAACGCTTGCCAGGGTCAGCCGGTCGGCGTAGAATAAAGCAGGGGCCCTGCGGTTTGCGGCCCCCTTGCCCCGCCACTTTTACCAGGAGACCATCGATGGATCTGACTGCCTTCAAAGACTCGCTCAGCCAGGACGTTCCCCCCGCCGGTATCGATACCGGTTTACAGGCTCTTTGGCAGGACGCCAAAGGCAATTGGGACGAAGCCCACCGCCTGTCCCAGGCCACGCCCGATCCGCTGGGCGCCTGGGTGCACGCCTATCTGCACCGGGTGGAGGGCGATGAGTCCAACGCCGGCTACTGGTACAAACGCGCCGAGAAGCCTCATTGCAAAGACCCGCTGCCGGAGGAATGGGAGCAGATAGCCGTAGATCTGCTAGGGCGTTAGGTGCCGATCAGGCTCGTTGCCGCCAGATGCGGCTTGGCCGCCCCGGCGACGAGCCAACGGTCCAGATTACAACACACGGACTCTCCGCCCGCTTAGGGCGGGTGGGTCGCCTGTCGCCGATGAAATACCCCATCGACTTGCCTAGTACGTCGCCCCTTGGGCAACATTCGCTTTGTTAGGGCCCTTCGACGTCCTGTTAGTGATCGTGGTCTCCCTACAGGTGACCGTCCTGGCCTATGTGTCCCAACCGCGCCACAAAGCCCTGGCCCTGACTCTGCCCTTTCCCTTTACCGTGCTAACCCTGAGTCTGGCCCATCCCATAGGCGCACCGCACTTGCTAGGTTTGCCCATCCTCTTCGTCTATACCCACAGCGTCCGCCTGCTGCACCAGCGCGGTCTGCCCATAATCCCGGCCATTGGTATAGGGGGTCTGCTCTATATCCTGCTGGCCAGCTTGGGCAGTCGCCTGGTGCCCGATACCCCCGCTGTCTTCTGGTCGAGTTGCCTGCTCCTGGTGGCCGGTGCCCTGGCGGCCTATCTGGGCCTGCCGCACCGCAGCGAAAACCCCCATCGCACTCCCCTGCCGCTGTGGCAGAAACTGCCCATTGTAATCTCGTTGGTCCTGATACTGGTCCAACTCAAAAGCACCCTGGCTGGTTTTGCCGCCCTGTTCCCCTTGGTCGGCACTCTGGGCGCCTACGAAGCCCGCCACAGTCTGTGGACCATGGGGCGACAGATCCCGGTCCTCATCCTGGTCATGGTACCCATGATGGCCACGGCCCATTTATTGCAGGAACGTTGGGGCCTGGCCTGGGGGCTGGTTGGGGGCTGGCTGGCGCTGGGAGCTGTCCTGGGCCCTTTGACCTGGCACCAGTGGTCGCAATCAACCAGGTGATCTACCCCAGCCCAGCAGCCTGCGTTGCCCACCTGTAGCCGGCCACTATCGCCCTCCTCCCAACGAGCGTAGGACCTGCTTCATTGCCCCGCGCTCGACTGGACTGGCAGCCAGGAAGCCCAGCCACAAAACACCGAAAAGACCGCCGCCCAGCAGCAACTGGCCCCAGACTAACGACACAGTGCCGGCGCCCCACCAGGCCACCGTTCCGGCCACCGCCCCCCCTACCGCCAATCGCGCCAGACTGCCCCAGGGTAATAATTGGCCAAAACGCCATTGCAGATGATGACCGATCATCCAAATCAATAGAGCCACCTGCAGGTATGTCGCCACTACAGTAGCCACCGCCGGCCCGACAAAGGCCCATTCGCTCCAGTGCGCCTGCAGGACCAGCACCAGGCAGATACTGAGCAGGGCATTGAGCCCCAAATCGACCAGACCGCCCCACAGGGCCCAGCGCGCCTTGCCCATCCCCACCAACAAGGGATTGTAAACGGCGCAGCGCAACGGCAGAGCCAACAGGAAAATGCGAAAGACCCACTCGGTGCGGGCATAGGTGGCGTCGAGATAGACCGCAATCAGGGGCTCGGCCAGGGCAAACAGCAGGGCGAACAGCGGCACCACCACCAACGCCAACCGCTGCACCGCCTGTTGCCACAATAACGCAATGGCGGCCAGATCGCCGGCCTTGTACAGCCGGCTTATTTCCGGCACCATCACGGTGACCAGGGCGGCCAATAACAGACTGACGGGGATTTCCACCGCCCCCACATTGTATAGAGCAAAAGTCTCGACGGTGAAAAAGGCGTAAATGACAAAGCGGTCGACCGAGCGCGACAGGGCCCCCACCGCATCGTTGAGGCCAATGGGCCGGGCATAGGCCAGATAGCCCCGCAACCCCTGGCCCTGCCCCCAGGCGCCTCGCCAATCGACTACCTGCCCCACCAGTACCAACCCCACCGCCAACCGCACCAACCCAATAGCGGAAAAACCAGCTAGCACTTGAGGCGCGGCCAACCCCAGAGCCGCGCCCCCCCAGGCCAACCCGACCTGGGCGCAGGCCGTACTCAGGGCCAGCCAGGCGGCACGGCGATGATGCCCCGCCGCCACCAACCCCGGCTCGACCAAACCGCCGGCCACCAGGGCGAAGACATAGGGCAGAACAGGGATGAGATAAGGGGCCAATTCGACCTGGCCAGCAGTATCCAGGCGCAACCAGCCGGCCAATAGCGTGCCACCGCTCCACAGCAACCCCGTCAATAGGGCACCCGACAGCACCAGGCAGCCCAGCCCTTGCAACAACAGCCGGCCACGGCCGCCGCTATCGCGATTGGGGAAGAAGTAGAGCAGGGCCGTGGGCAGGCCCAATAGGAAGATGGGAACAAGAGTATTGCCCAGCACCCAGACAACGTTGAAAAGGCCAAATTCGGCCTGGTCCCAGGCCCGGCTTAAAACGGCGTAGACAACAAAGATGCTCAGTGTACTGGCCGCCCGCCCCAGGGCGACAATGCCAACGCGCCGGGTCAGCCCCTCCACGCTCAGGGGGTCCGCACGCCCACAATGCCTATAAAGGCAGGGCGCCGTACCAACCGGTTAAACAAACGGTCGACACCACGCCAGGCCCAGTGCGGCCAACGCAAACTCCAGCGTGGGAAGCCTGCCAATTCGAGCAATTTATTGGTCACCAACACATGCCCGGCCGGGGCCAACCCCTGCTCCTGGAGATGCTCTCTGAGAGCACTCTCGTCAAAACTGTGCAGGTGGGCGTGAGAAGGGGTCAGTTGGTTGCAGTGGATGCACAGGTGTTCGAGGATGGTCTCGCGATACGGCACGCTGACCAGCACCCGCCCACCCGGTTTAAGCACCCGCCGCACCTGTGCCAGGGCCTGCTCGATATGCTCGAGATGCTCGACCACCTCCGACAGCACTACGGCGTCGAAAGAGGCATCGGCAAAGGGCAGATGGTAGACGTCGCCGGCCTGGAAATAGGGCACGGCAGGAAAGCGCGCCCGCGCCCGGGCGACCCCGGCCGGGGCCATATCCAAGGCCCAAACCCGGGCCCCCTGCTCCTGACACAAGGCGCTGAACCAGCCCGAACCGCAACCAATATCGAGCAGTCGTTGGTCGGGGCGCACTTGCAGCAACCGCAACAGCGCTTCAAAACGGCGGCGCTCTGAGACCCGGCGGGTGGGATGCAAATCGTCGAGCTCGATAATGGCCTCGGCATCGAGCTGGTAGTGGGCTTTATAATCGCTTAAACTACTTGGAGACACGCCTTTGTACTCCTTGCCGCGCCGCTTTAAAAGACGCGCTTGACAGTGGGGTGGCCACCTCGTTTATTTGCCCTCGCCGCCCCAGGAAACAACGGCTGCGTCAATCGAACAGACAACCGCAGGATACCCAGCATTCAGTCCCAATAATCAGTCCCCTATAATAAGGAGCTTCCATGCCCGTCAAGATCGGCTTTGTCGGCAGCGGCGGTATCGCCAACCACCATATGCGCACCCTGGCCCAGATAGAGGCGGCGCAAATGACCGCCTTTTGCGATGTGGTCGAGGAAAAAGCCCAGGCCGCGGCGCAGACCTACGGCGGCAAGGCCTATACCGACTACACCGCGATGTACGATAGCGAAGACCTCGACGCGGTCTATATCTGCGTCCCCCCCTTTGCCCACGACACCCAAGAATTGGCAGCCCTGGCCCGCGGCCTGCCCATCTTCGTGGAAAAGCCCGTGGCCCTCACTCTGGCCAAAGCCGAAGAGATTCTCGCTGCCGTGGAAGCCAAAAGCGTGGTCACGGCCGTGGGATACCACTGGCGTTATACCCAGGCCAGCGACCGGGCCCGGCAACTGATTGGCGACCGGCCCATCGGCTTTGCCCTAGGCAGTTGGATGGGCGGCATGCCGGTGGTGCCGTGGTGGCGAGTGATGGACCAAAGCGGCGGCCAAATGGTGGAACAAACCACCCATATCTTTGATACAGCCCGTTATTTTCTGGGCCCAGTCACCCAGGTCCACTGCAGCGCCCGAACCGGCTTGATGGGCGATGTGGAACAATACGATATCCACGACGCCTCAATCACCAACCTCACCTTTGCCAGCGGTGCCATTGCCTCGATCACCTCGGCCTGTATAATACAGTCCGGGGGCCACGTCGGTCTCGACCTGTATTTAAAAGACCAAGTGCTGCGCCTGAATCGGACCGAGCTGATCGTCGACGACAGCCAAGGCAGCCAGACTTTCGCCCCGGGCGACAACCCCACCCTGCGCGAAGATACCGCCTTTGTCGAGGCGGTGGCCAGCGGCGACGGCAGCGCCATCCGCTCCGATTACGCCGACGCCGTCGCCACCCTCAAAGTAAGCCTGGCGGCCAATCAGTCGATTATAGAAGGGCGGCCCATAAATTTGTAGCCGCTGATTTTTACCACCCGGCGGGGCGCCCTATGGCCGGGCCCCGCCGGATTCTACGCCGTCCTTATTCTTCGTCCTCAATCAGATCGAAATCGTGCATTTCCTCGCCGGCCTCGGCCGACAGGATATCCAGCGCCGCCACCGCCCCGTCACCCACCGAAATGGCCAGCTGGATCTTGCGCAACCGCGAAGTCCAGCCAATCACATACAGGCCCGGAATCTGGGTGCGGCCGTCGCGATCAGCTTCAATGCCGCCATCGCCCTTGGCCAAGTGCATATTCTCCACCAGAGCGGCGTTGGGTCCAATGGCGATAATGAGATAGCGGGCCTCATGGCGAGCCCCGTTGGCGTCGGTAACGGCAAAGCCACCGTCGGCTTTTTCCACCTGGGTAACCTCGACATCGTGTAATTCGGCGCCAAAGCCGGTGACCTGGCTGCGGGCGATCTCCATAAACTCGGGCCCGGGTATTTTTTTAATGCCCAAATAATTGTAGAGCATGGCCTTGTGCATCAAGGTTTCGTTCTGGCCGAATACTTTGACGCCCATATCGTTTTTGGCCAGCAACAGGGCCGCGCTCAATCCCCCCGGCCCGTCGCCGATAATCAGTACTTCGCTCATTTAATTAGTCCTTTTTTATTTGCTCTCGACCTTACTTGCTGCGCTGCTTGATCAATCCGTTCCAGACTTTCTCCACCTCGGCGCGGGCGACAATGGCGTCCTCCCAGACGTCGGGAAAGCAATCGAGCGCATAGCCCGAACCTTTGGGGCCCAGTTCAATGACCGCGTAGAGCGATTTGGCGCCGCGCTGCCCCTTCAGCCAACCGTCGAGCAAGTGGCTGCAGAACTTGTCGCGCCAGGTGATAAAATCGGCGTCGAGCTTGCCCTTGCCGTTGGTAATGGGGGTCTGGCAATGGCTGCCGGTAAAAGTGCGCAGGTGGATCAACTCGCTCATCCGCAACAGATCCAAGCGCCCCTTTAAACGATCCCAGAAGGCGTCGGGACGCACCTGTTTGATAATGGCGGGGTGCGAATGGTCGAAATTCATCCGCAATTTGCTCTTGTAGCGTTTCTCGTAGGCCTCGGCTAAAGCCATCGCCTTTTCCGGGGTTTCGGTGCAGGTGTCTCGGTGCCATTCGATAGCCGGTTTAAGCCCCAGCGAATCGCCCACCTGAATCACCTGGCGGGCCACCGGCAGGGCTTCTTTGGTCGGCGTATCGTGATCGCACAACTGGATATTGATGTGAATGGCCCCGGCATCCTTGAAGGCTTGCAGCTTGCCCTCGGCCTCGTCAACGGAGCCGACATCGACGCCACCGACCAAGGTCATCCCGTGCTTGTGCAGAGCATTGACCAATTGCGGATCGGCCCCGGCGCTAAAACCGGTAAAACCGGCTTCTTTGGCCCGTTTCACTTTGGTCTCGGCCGACCACTGGCGCTTGGCCGAAGGATAATTGGTCATGGTCCAGGCCGCCGCGCACAAATGCAGCTGCGGCGTTTTGGCGGCTTTCTTTTTTGCCATTTGGTTCTCCTTGGAATAGGTAACAACGGTTTGCGGTTGTATTTGCTAGGCCACCCGTTGGGCCCCGGTATATATATTGCACCCGCGCCCGCGCAGAAAACCGATCAGGGTCATACCGACCTGTTCGGCCAGATCCACCGCCAGACTCGACGGGGCCGAGACGGCGGCCACCACGCAGATGCCGGCAATATAGGCCTTTTGGATAATTTCAAAGCTAGTCCGGCCACTCACCATCAGCACTGCGGGCTGGGGCACCGGCTGTTGCCGCCGGACAAAGGAGCCCACCACTTTATCGACGGCGTTGTGGCGCCCCACATCCTCGCGCAGGACCAATAGCCGCCCCTCTACATCGAAAAGAGCGGCGGCGTGCAGGGAGCCGGTGCGGGCAAAAACCGCTTGGGCCGCCCGCAAGTGCTCGTCGAGTTGGTACAGTACCTGCGGCCGCACCTGAAAATCCCCCGTCAGCGGCGCCCCCTGGCAACGGACCGCATCGATGCTGGCCTTGCCGCATATGCCGCAACTGGAAGAAGCGTAAAAATTGCGCTTGAGACGATCCCGGTCAAATGCGGCGCTGGCGGCCAAGCGCACTTCGACGACATTCTGCTGATTGGGCGGTTGGGCCCCCGGGCAATAGGAAATGGCATCGATATCGCCGCGGTGGCGGGCTACCCCTTCGGTAAAGAGAAAACCGGCGGCCAGGTCAAAATCGTCTTGCGGGGTGCGCATGACCACGGCGATGGGCTCATCGCCGATGCGTATTTCGAGCGGTTCCTCCACCGTCAGGACATCGTCCCTGCGGTGCGCCTCCTCCTCGCGCAGGCAGACGACCTGGCGTTCGACCAGGCGCGTCTGGACAGCCTCTTCTGTCATCTTTACATGGGCCCGACGCGCTCGGGCCCCCGGTCCATGGCCAGCATGGAGGCGTCGTAGCTGCGCTGTAACAGGGCCAGTTTGAGCGGCTGGGCTTCGGGCTCGTCCCACATATTCTCAAATTCCTCGGGGTCCTCCTCCAGATCGTATAATTCGCCCAGGTCATGGCCGTGGTAAAGGACCAGTTTATAGCGCTGGTCCCGATACATGGTGGCCAAGGTATTGTCGGGCAAATCGAGGGCGTCGTAATATTCGCAGCGGACGAAATCGCGGTGCTGGTGCAGATCGACCTCGCCTTTGAGCAGGGGCAGCAACGAGCGTCCCTGAATGCGCGGCCCCACCGGCAACCCGGCCAATTCGAGCAAGGTCGGGGCTTTGTCGGTCAATTCGACCAACGCCTCGCTGACCCGACCGGCGGCCAATTGCCCGGGCCACGAAATGATCAACGGCACCCGCACTAGGCCCTCGTAAAAACGGCATCCTTTCTGGATAAGCCCGTGATCGCCCAGGGTCTCGCCGTGGTCGGAGGTAAAGATGACCACGGTATCGTCGCGCTGGCCGCTTTCTTCGAGGGCGGCCAGGATGCGGCCCACCTGATCGTCGATCAATTCGATCATCGCGTAATAGGCGGCCTGCAACGTTTTGGCGTCCTGGCCGCCAGGCGCCACCGGATCGGCTTTACCGCCCTGTTGCGGGCTCTGCGGCAGGATGGGGCTGTTGATATCAAGTGCGTTGGGACGACGTGCCTCTGATTGAAAATCGACGCCGACCAGGCGTTCTTGTTGGGCCAGATCGCTATCGCGAAAGAGGGGCCCCGGCATGGCCGCCGGATCGTAGCGCTCGCGGTACGAGCGCGGCGGATTGAAGGGAGGATGCGGATCGTAAATATTGACACTGGCCAGCCAGGGCCCTTGGCGCTCCTGAGTGATAAATTCAATGGTCTTTTCGGCGCACCAAGTGGTCTGGTGCAACTCGGCTGGCACCCCCTCCGGGTCTTTGCTCAACTCGTCCAGATCAAACCCTTTGGAGCGCACCCATTCGGCGTAGCCGTGACCTTCTTGCCAATCATCGCGCGGGGCGTGACTGTACTGCCAGTATTCGTAGCCATCCTCGGTGCGGGCTTCAATGCGGCCAAAGGCACTGCTCAAATGCAATTTGCCGATGAGACCGCAATCGTAGCCTTCGTCTGCCAGCAACCGGGTCACCAGCGGCGGATAGTGCGGAAAAAAGGCGTTGCCGTTGCCCATCACATGCACGGCGCTGGGGTACATACCGGTGAGGAACGAAGCGCGACTGGGCGTACAGATGGGGCTTTGACAATAGGCCCGGGTAAAGGCCGTGCCCGCGGCCACCAGGCCGTCGATATGGGGCGTCGAAATATGGGCATTACCCAAAGCACCGATGGTATCCCAGCGCTGTTGGTCGGTGCAGACCCACAAAATATTCGGTCGAGTGGCCCTCATACACACGTTCTTTCTATCGCGAAACCGGCGGCCAATCCCGGCATCCGGTCCTAAGTTCCACAGCCCGCCAAACGGGCCTTCTCTTGCTCGGCGACCCTACCGAATTTATACTCAAGAGGCCCACAGGGCAATTCACTTAGCACTTCAAACGGCGACCGCCCCCATCGAGCCCGCTTTTGCCCAGCCGCCCCCCCCTTACCCGCTTCTTGGCCCACGCCGCCCTCCTGCTCGGCGGCCTGTCGGCTTCCCTTCTTCTGGTCGAAGGGGCCGTGCGCCTGATCGAGCCCAGCGACAATGTGCGCATTACCGCGTCCATCGATATCTTCGCGCCGCATCCGCGCCGCGGCTTCACCCTGCGCCCTATGGCCCAGCGCAGCACCTACTGGAACGGCGATTTGATACATATCCTGGTCAACGACCGGGGTCGCCGTATTCCCAGGGACCCCGATTTCGTCGAATTACAGGGCCGAGAGCAGTGGGTCTTTTGCGGCGATTCGTTCACCTTTGGCAACGAAATCAACGCCGCCGACGCCTTCGTCTATCAGCTGCGTCGTCGTATCGACCGCGATACCGTCAATTTGGGAATAGCTGGTTACTCGACCTTCCAGGCCCTGGACGCGTTGCGGGAATTCGTCGCCGGCCCCGACGCCGGTACCATTGAACGGGTCGTGCTGGTCTTTTTTTTGGGCAATGATTTTCTCGACAATACCCAACCCAAGGAACGGACCGGCGTCGACGCCCAGGGCCGCCAACAAGTGGCCCGCCACGGCCCCACCGAAACTCTGCGCGGCTTAGTCTACAAGAGCCGCGCCCTTTCCTTTATCGTTTTGCGCAGCCGCACCCTCTACCTCAACGCCAAGTATTGGATCACTGGGTCGATCTATCCCCATCTGTACAGCGAGGCCTTCTACACGCCGGAGCTGATCGGCGCCACTAGACAGGCCCTGGATCAGTTCAAAACCTACTGCGCCACCCAGGGCCTGGACCTCACGATTGTCGCCCTGCCCGATAAGGACCAGGTATACCGGGGCTTTGTCGATGAGGGCCAGCGTCTGCGCCCCACCCAAACCTTGACCGCCCTGCTCGATGAGTTGAGTATCGACTACCTCGATATGCTGCCCGTCTTCCGCGCCGCCCAAGAGGGGCCCCTGTTCAATATGACCCCGGCCGGACATTTGTCGGTGCGGGGACACCAGCTTGTGGCCCAAACCCTGGCCCAGCACTTGGCCCCCCGCTAATACAAAGCCACCGAAAACCCCATCCCCAATCCCACCGTCCGGCTGGCGAAGGGATCGCCCCCCACCGATTGCAGCCGGTCGCTTTGGAAGCTGAGCTGCAGTAAAAATCCGGTCTTTTCACCGCCCATATGCACGCCGCTACGGACCTGCCAGGCCCGCCCCTGGCGCAGGGCATTATCGCCGGGCCGGTTGGCCCGACCCTGGGAAAAGAAATACCCTGCCCCGACAAAGGGCTGCACGGAATGGCCATTGTTGCCAAAGTAGGTAATTTCGGGACCGGCTCCCCACAGAGCCTGGATGGCATTGCCGTTAGTATCGGTTTTCACCAGCGACCGCCCCCCCACCACAAGCCCCGGAGCCAGAGCCACCCCCACCCCCAGATCCACCTGCGTCTTGGCCACGCGGAGGCCAAAATCCTCGTCATCCCACCAACTGTCCTCGTCGCAGCAATCCCATTCCTCCTCTTCCTCACCGGCCACGGCCGCAGCAAATACAGCCAGGATAATTGTGCCCACTGTCTGGGCCAATTGTCCGGATTCCTCGCCGTTGTAGAACAGATTGCCGTTGCCGGTGATAATGGTCCGTCCAGGCGCAAAAAACGGCCCCGGAGTCGCTTCGGCCGCCGCTGCCCCGACCAATACCAACGCCATACCGCCCAACACGCCTACTCGCATACCCTGCCCCTTTCTTGCCTGGACCCCGGCGGGTCCATATCATAAGAGGAGTTCCCGGTCCAGTACCCTTTGACGTCCCAATCAGCCACCCGATCCCCTGCCATGCGCCTGACCTTTGAAGAAGGCACCCTGCTGCTGCGCGATTTCGCCGAGGGCGATCCGGTGCCCCCCGCCTTTGTCTGGGACGCCCGCGTCGATATGTGGCGGGCCCAGGCGCATTTCTATCGCGACAGTCTCGACTTTTTGCGCCGCGAGGGCGGCTGCGACAATAAAGCCCCGCGCTACCGCCGCTTCGACCTGCCCCAGCGTCAGGCCCCCGACCCCCATCCGCATCAGCGCGAAGCCCTCCAAGGTTGGCGGCAAAACCGCAGCCGCGGCGTGGTCGTGTTGCCCACCGGCTCGGGCAAATCCCAGGTCGGCCTGGCCGCCATCGCCGCCACCGGCCGCAGCGCCCTGGTAGTGGCCCCCACCATCGATCTGATGAACCAATGGTACGACCTGCTGACGCACGCCTTCGAGACAGAAATTGGCCTGTTGGGCGGGGGCTACCACGAATTGCAGGATATTACCGCATCCACCTACGACAGCGCCTATATGCATATGGAGCGCTACGGCGACCGCTTTGGCCTGATTGTCTTTGACGAGGTCCACCACCTGCCCGGCGAAATGTACAGCCATGCCGCCGAAATGGCCCTGGCGCCGTACCGGTTGGGACTGACGGCCACGCCCGAACGGGCCGACGGACGGCACGTATTGCTCGATAGCCTGGTGGGGCCGGTCGTCTATCAAAAAGGCATCCGCGACCTGTCGGGCGAGTATTTGGCCGAATATCGGGTGGAGCGCCGCCAGGTGCAGATGGTGGCCGAGGAACGGGCCACCTACGAGACAGCCCGGGAAGAGTACCAGGCTTTTCTCAGCGACAAAAACATAAAAATGGGCAGCCTCAAAGGCTGGCAGCGCTTCGTGCAATTATCGGCCAGTTCCAACGCCGGCCGCCGTGCGATGCTGGCCTACCGCCAGCATCGCAAAATCGCCCTGGGAACGCAGTCAAAATTGCGCGTCCTCGAAGACATCCTCAAGGCCCATCCCCGCGACCGGGTGCTGGTCTTCACCAACGACAACGAAACGGTGTACCGCATTGCCCGCACCTTCCTGATCCCGGCCATTACGCACCAGACCCGGACCAAAGAACGGCGCCAGCTCCTGCAAGACTTCAACGCCGGGGACCACCTGGCCCTGGTCACCTCCAAAGTACTCAACGAAGGCGTTAATATACCCGAGGCCAACGTCGCCGTAATCTTGTCTGGCAGCGCCACCATCCGCGAGCACGTGCAACGACTGGGCCGCATTCTGAGGCGCCGGGCCGGCAAAGAGGCCGTGCTCTACGAGGTGATCTCCTCCGATACCGTGGAAGACCGCATCAGCCAGCGCCGTCGGCGCCACGAAGCCTACGCCGACGGCGGGGAGTAGCCGCTTTTGCTGACCACCGACCTTCTTCTCACCCGCTCGCGCGGCCCCTATATAGAGCCGCGCTATATCGATCCGAACGGCCCCGGCTTTGTCGCCCTGGCGCAGGATCTGATCGAGCTATTCGCCGCCCATCAGGGCCAGTCGCGCCGCGCCCTTAAGGACGCCCTCGACCGCTTCGCCGGTGACAGCACCGACTACCGTATCCAACGCGGCCTGGCCAAATTGCTCTTCGACGACCACTGCGAATTCCATATTGCCGCGGCGGTAGAGCCCGAGCAATTGCGCCGCGAAGTGTTCACCCTGGCCCGGGAAAACCACCCCGTAGTCCAGGAGGCCAGCCAGATCTACCCGGTCACCCGCCAGCATCTATTGGAACAGGTCGCCCTGCAACACCAGATAAGCGCCGACCAAGTGCTGGAGGGCCTCTACGCCGATTTGAGCGACGAACACCGGCTGGAGACCTTTACCGAGCCAACACCCGACTTCCTCCTCAACCGCTACAATCTGGCCCTGGCCCAGGCCATGCTCTACCGCTGCACCGAGCTGCGCCTGTCGGTTCACCGCAACTTGCCGGTGCGCTACAAGCAATTATTCAAGTTCATTAAATTCTATCGCCTTATCCACGCTATTGAAGGCGACCCGGAGGCCGGCTATGAAATTCAGCTCGACGGGCCGGTGAGCATGTTCCGGCACTCGCAAAAATACGGCCTGCAAATGGCCGTATTTTTGCCCGCCCTACTCTTGTGCACCCGCTGGCAGATGCAGGCCCGGATTAAGCGCAAAGACGGCCGCACCCAGGAATTCGTCCTCGACGACCAAGCCGACCTGGTATCGCATTACCGCGACAAGACCTCATACGATTCGCTATTGGAAGAAACCTTTGCAGCGCGCTTCGGCAAAGCCAAAACCGAGTGGGTATTGGAACACGAAACCGAAATCATCGATTTGAAAGAGACCGTCATGATCCCCGATTTCGGCTTCCGCCACCCCGATGGCCGCTACGCCCTGCTCGAAATTGTCGGCTTCTGGCGTCCCGAATACCTGCGCCGCAAACTCGATAAATTGCGCCGGGCCCAACGCCACGACCTAATCGTCGCCGTCTCGGCCAACCTCAATGTCAGCGAGGAGGATTTCGCCGAGGTGCCCGGCGGCGTGTTCTTCTTCAAGAACCGCATTCAACCCAAAGAGGTGCTCGAACACCTCGAACGGATCCCCTCGGAAAGCGGTGTGAGCAACTAGTGGATTCGCTGAGTCAGCTGGCTCTAGGGGCGGCCGTCGGCCAAGCTGTCTTAGGCCATAAGGTCGGCCGCAAAGCGGCGCTGTGGGGCGCGGTTTTGGGTACCTTGCCCGATCTAGATGTGCTGGTCTCCTACGATAACGCTGTAGAGGATTTCACCTATCACCGCTCGGCCAGCCACTCGCTCTTTGTCATGGCCGCCGCCTCGCCGCCCATGGCTTGGCTCATCGGCAAGATCCATGCGGCCGAGCGCCAACCTTGGCGCGGCTGGCTGATCCTGGTCTTTCTCGCCCTGGCCACCCATCCCTTGCTCGATTGTTTCACCGCCTACGGGACGCAAATTCTGTGGCCGTTGGATCTGCCGCCGACGATGTGGGCGACCATGTTCATTATCGACCCATTGTACACCTTGCCGCTGTTGGTGGGGTTGCTGCTGGTCTTTTGGAAAGGCGGCCAAAGACGCCTGGCCAGACGCGCCAACGCCGCGGGGTTGTTGCTCAGCTGCACCTATCTGGCCTGGAGCGCAATCGCCGGCCTAGAGGTCCGACAGGTCGCCACCCAAACGCTCGTCTACCAGCGACTTTCCCACCAGCACCTGATGGCCACCCCGGCGCCCTTCAACACCCTCCTGTGGCGCGTTGTCGCCGTGGACCACGAGGCCTATTACGAAGGCTTCTATTCGCTTCTCGACCCCGAGCCCAAGATAGAATTCCAACGCTTTGCCAACGAGCCCGAATTGCTGACCGGCCTGGAAGACCACTGGCCGGTGACACGACTACAGTGGTTTACCCAGGGGCTTTACGCGGTGCGTCGGGCAGGCAACGAAATCGCCCTTACCGATTTGCGCATGGGCCAGGAGCCGGCCTATATCTTCCAATTTGTGGTTGGTGAAATGGTCGAAGGTCAGATTGTCCCTCGACCCGGTTTACAGCAGCGCGAAGAATTCGATCCCCGCGCCCTGGGGTGGGTCTGGCAGCGAATCTGGAGGCCGCAACCGCCGCTCACTCGATTGCAATGAATGATGGACTAATTGGCCTGGATCAGGAAACTACGAGTGACCCATTTTTGACTGAGCAGCAAAAATAGTAAATTTAGATGCAGAAATAAGTTGGCCAACGGTGGTTAAATCCACGGAGAGCCCATGAGAATCTTGTTATTCCTAATGCTATCAACTGTTCTTGTATCTTGTCAGGGAGACCAAGGGCCTACGGGGCCTGCAGGCCCGGCGGGACCAACGGGCGAACAAGGGCTGGCGGGTCCTCCGGGCGGACAAGGCGAGCAGGGCGAAAAAGGCGAACAAGGGCCGGCAGGGCCAGCGGGCGAGCAAGGTGTACAAGGGCCGCCGGGACCTACCGGCGAGCAAGGCGAGCCCGGAGATATCGAAACAGATACCCTAACGACTCTTGCCGCCAGGATTGACAGTCTTGAACAGCTTCTTCAGAGCATCGATGCACAGCCCGATCTTCTCGCCTCCCGATCGTTGATCTTTGTGCTGGATCTGTCCGGCAGCATGAACGATCCTGTGCCCGATGGATCGGTGACCTTTTTAGAGACGGCGCGCCAAGCTCTGGATAGTGCGCTTGCTGGGGCGCCGGAGGACGGGAGCCAGGAATACGCCTTGGTTACGTTCGGTGCCGACTGTAACGCCGAGGCTTCCCTGCCCTTTTCCGGCAATCCTCGGGGACTACTCGAGCGCTTGAACCTGTTACGCGCCGATGCGGCCACGCCACTGGCCAAGGGATTGCGGCGTGCCCAACATCTGGCTCTGGATGAAGCCAGTAGCGACAAGGTCCAACTGGTGCTCCTTTCCGACGGTATTGAAACCTGTGATGGAGACCCCATCGCCGTAGCCGAGGCCATCGGTGCGGGGCGCCGGGCCAAGCTGGGTGGCCAGGTCCTGGCCCAGACCATTGGCTTGCACGCCATTGGCCTGGGGTTAGTACCTGGAGGGGAGGCCGAGCGCCAGGTCCAGTCCATTGCCCGGGCGGCCAACGGCAATTACTTCCGGGTTATCGAGCCGACGGAATTGGCCGCAATATTGGGCCTGGCCAGTGGCTTGGAGCCCTTGAGTATTCCCACGCTATCTGGGCGCGTGACAAATCACCTTGGCGAGCCGGTGCAGGGGGCTCGCCTGCAGTTGAGAGATATGCGCGAGAATACGGACGCCGACGGCAACTATCTATTCGCCAACGACAGCAGGGTCCAGGGCGCCGAAAACTTGATGGTGAACCTTGATGGCTATGAGCCGTTTACCACGGAGGTTTATCTGTTGGGGGACGACATGGCGTTCGATGTCCGCTTGGAACTTGGCCCAGAGGCCTTCCCAAAGGCGGTAGCCCAGACTGAGTCCCCTTGGGTAGAAACCGGCGAGCAAATTACTCTCCAGGGAAGAGAGAGTCAGGATCCCAATGGAGGGCGGTTGCTCTTCCACTGGTCACAGTCGTCCGGCAACCCGTTGCCGGTGACGTTTTCAGCCAACGACTCGGAGGTTGCCGTTGCGGTGCAGGTGACGTTGGACGATCCAGGGACGTATCAATTTGTCTTGGTCGTCGAAAATGAGCTGGGTCTGGAAAGCGCGTCGGATACAGTGGCCGTGACCGCGCAAAACCCCATCATCACTTCGAGCTTCCCCATACCAGGGGGCACAGAGATGGTCTTCGTGCGGCTGCCGCCGGGTACGTTCACGATGGGCTCCCCCCTATCCGAGTCGGGTCGCACCCCGGACGAAGGCCCCCAACACGAGGTGACAATCAGCCGGGGCTTCTGGATGGGCAAGTTTGAGGTGACCCAGGCGCAGTGGGAGGCGGTGATGGGAACGGCGCCGTGGTCGGGGCAAACTTACGTGCAGTCTCATCCAGACCACCCGGCGGTATATATCTCGTGGAACAGTGCCCAGTCTTTTATTGCGCAATTGAACCAGGCAGAAGGTTCCCAGGTATACCGCTTGCCCACAGAAGCGGAATGGGAATATGCCGCGCGTGCGGGCACCCAGACGCCGTGGTCGTTCGGAGAGGATGAAAGCCAACTGTGGGACTACGCCTGGTATACGGCCAATACTTGGGACGCCGGTGAGGAATACGCCCACGCGGTAGGGACCAAGCTTGCCAATCCGTGGGGCTTGCACGATATGCACGGCAATGTTTGGGAGTGGGTATCCGATTGGTTTGCTGAAGATTATTACAGCCGCTCGCCCAGCGTCGATCCGCAGGGCCCTGAATTTGGCACCAACCACGTTATGCGGAGCGGCCGCTTCAGCTATTTCGCCCAACGCGTGCGCTCGGCTCATCGCTTCAGGCATGCGGCCAACCATACCCGTTGGGGCTTAGGCGTGCGCATCCTGAGGGCGGAGTAGCCTTTGAGCCCTTTCCCCAAACGGCTTCTGCAGCGCTCCGACAAAGCCCCAAAGACAGCCCATGGCAATCGGTAAACTAGTCGTCTGGCTCTTAGTCTGCACCGCGTTTGCAGACATAGGACAGGCGCACGTGGGCGAGCACATCTATCCCATCCGCCAATTCCCCGTCGGCGCCCAGCCCGACCTGCACGACGGCACCCTAGCCGACTGGCTCGACCTATTTCCCCGACCGACGCTGACCAAGACTGACTTTGGCACCCTGGAATTAGGCGATAGCGCACCCATCGGCAGCCCCGATCTGACGACTAATATTTATCTGGGTTGGACCCGTTCCCCGCCGGCTATTTATCTGGCAGTCGAGCGTTGGGATAATGTCTATATCAATGGATATGATGGGGATATCTTCTCAACCTGGCGCGGCGACAGTATCGAATTCATGATCGACGGCGATCACTCCGGAGGCAACTTCGGCGGCCCTTTCGGCGAATGTCTGTGCCATATCACCCTGGAAGAAGCCCTCGCCGATGGGGTCTTAGACGAGGGCGATGCCTGCTGCCTGGACATCAATCGCCACAATCGCCAGGCGCAGCTGTACCAAGCCACTGCCTTGGGGCCATCGGGCCGTTTGCACGAAATCGTGTCGGAGAACCGGTACTGGGTTACAGCATCCCCCTACAGCGACGCCGGCGGTTTCGTCACCGACGGCCAACCCCCTTCTCTATCCCCATAATTGGCCCGCACAAACGCCATCGCCCCATCCCGATCCACTAACCGCCCCTCTAACTGGCCGTCCTCCACCGCCGCCAGAATCTCCTTGAACACAGGCCCGGCCACATACCCCATCGCGATCAGATCATCCCCCGACAACAACCGCACAGGACGCAATTCCTCTTCCCCCTCGGCGGCCAACTGCTGCCGACAAAACTCGTACAAATCGAGCTTGCCGTGACTGGCCAGACAATCGATGCGGTGCAATTCGAGCAATTCGGCAAAATAGTCGGCCCGCAAAAGCCGCTTTAGCTTACTGGCCCGCATATCGCGCACATGGCGAATACGCATATGCTGGACGGTAAGCTGGAATACTCGCTCGGTGGCCCAGTTGGACAGCCGCAGCCGCTGACAGATAACCCGCGCCATCTCCGCCCCCACCCGGTCGTGGCCGTCAAAGCGAATGCGTTTGGCCACAGTCATGGTGGGCGGCTTACCGATATCGTGCAACAAAGCGCTCCAGGCCAGCGTCTCCGAGGGATTATCGAGCCCGTCCAAAACCATTTTGACGTGCGTCCAAACATCGCCTTCGGGGTGAAATTCGGCTGGCTGCGGCACCCCCTCCATCGCCGCCACTTCGGGCAAAACTTGCGTCAATAACCCAGTATCGAGCAAAATCTGCAAGCCCCGCGCCGCCCCGCCCTCGACCAGAATGCGAGTCAATTCGTCGCGAATACGCTCCGCGCTTATCGCGCCCAAATGCGGGGCCCCCCGTTGCATGGCCACCCGCGTTTCGTCGTCGAGGGCAAAATCGAACCGAGCGGCAAAGCGCGCCGCCCGCAACAGGCGCAGATAATCCTCGCCAAAGCGCTCGTCGGCCGCGCCAATGGTCCGCACCACACGCCGCTGGATATCGGCCCGCCCCCCGACCAGATCGATGACGCGGTCGGACAGAGGATCGTAGTACATGCCATTGATAGTAAAATCGCGGCGCCGGGCGTCCTGTTCTACATCGGTGAATTCGACGGCCTCGGGACGACGGCCGTCGCGGTAGGCCCCATCGCGGCGGAAGCGGGCCACTTCGTATTGGCCGTCGTCCATAACCACCAGGACAATGCCAAATTTCAACCCCACCGGCACCGTGCGGGCAAACAGTCCCATGACCTGTTCGGGCGCCGCGTCGGTGGCCACATCCCAGTCCTTGGGGGCCCGGTCCATAAGCCAATCGCGCACGCAACCGCCGGCCAACAGAGCCTGATGCCCGCGCTCCTGCAGGGTGCGTATAATAGTGAGCGCCCCCGCCGGGACCGACGGGGGCGCAGAATTTTTCATAGCCGTTTTGCTCACTGCACCTTGAAGCTCTCTACCGCACTGACCGAATTCTCGACGCCGTTGGGCTGGGTGCTGGTGATCACTTTCCAGTAGTATACCTCGCCAATTTCCAATTCGGCCCGTTCGCCGCCGTCGAGCAGGCGCCCCTGGAAATTAATGCTGGTATTGCCCGTGGGCGGGATCGCGGAGATTTCGCCGCTGGTCGGCGAGGTGGTGACGATGACCTGGTAGGACAGGGCTTCGGGGACCCGCTCCCACTGGAAGACGGGCGTCGCCGAGGTGGTATTGCCTTCGATGGGGCCCTGCAATAAGGGCAGATCGAGGGCCACGTCGGTGGCCGCCAGCGACGCCGGGCTTTCCTTATCGCCCTTATCGACCGCAGTTATCCAATAATAGTAGCGCTGCCCGACGTCGATATTTTCGTCTTCGTAGCGGGGCTCATCCACCGCCGCCACCACAGCGCTGCTTTCAAAATCGTCGCGGGTACCCCGGTAAATTCGGTACTGGGCCAAATCGGCCTCGCCGTTGGCGCCCCAATCGAGCAAAATATCGAGGCGGGCCAGAATGGGAATATTATGCGCCACCGCCCGCAGACTGACCGGGGTCAGCGGCGGCACCGTATTGAGCGGTTGGCCGTTGACCGAATTGGACGGCTGGCTTTCGTTGCCCTGCTGGTCGGTGGCCGTGACGTAATAGGAATAATCGGTCTCGTAGTCCAGGCCCCGATCTTGGAAGCGCATCTCGGAGGTATTCTCAAGCGATACAAAGCGATCCCCGGCATCGGCCCGATAGACGGTGAAATGCGTCCAATCCGAATCCGCCGGCGCCGCCCAGGTCAAGACCACTTCGCCGTCGGAAAAACGCTCCCGGATCAGCTGCCGGGGACTGGTCGGCGGCACCAGGTCCAATTGAGGTTCGGGGCTGGTGCCGCTATCTCCGCCGCAACCGGCCACGACCAGGGCCCAACCTGCCAGGGCCAACAGAAGCGCTCGTTTCATAAACTTCATCCTCCGGGTTGAATGACTGTACAAAAGTATCACCGGGGACCTGTTTTGAGCAAGTGGATCGGCCCCCTTCCTCCCTGTGTCACGACTCGGCGACCGTACTGACGGTCGGGTCGAAAAGCAGCACCGACAAAAAGGCGCGCCGCCAAAGAGCCAATGATTTTTCCTCCAACTTCCCAAATTGGGGCGACTGCCTCTACTTTTTGTTCCCCTTATTTTAGCGCCGTTTCGGCTTGACCTGGGACAGTCGCCGTTTTTACTTAGGAGTATCTCTCCCCTCCCCAGGTTTCCCTGGCCCACAACCGTGAACGATACCGAGCTGCCACAAACCATACATCCGCAGGATGCCAATGTGTCGCAGACCATGCATCCCCAGGGTGCCCATGCGCAGCCCCCGGCACATCCGTGGCCCCGCCGCCTGCTGCGCTGGCTCATCGCCCTGACTTTGCCCGGCTTTGTCCTGGCGCTGCTGGCCAGCGGCGGCTTGTGGCTGGAATACCGTTCTCAATACTTCACCAGTCGGTTGGGCCATTTCCTGCTTTCCAGCAACCCCGAGCGGCTGCAGCACGGAGCCGTTTGGCAGGGCATTCTGGCCAGTCGCCAGAGCCGCGCCCGCCTCGAAGGCGACAGCAGTATTGTCATTGCTCCAGAAAATCTGCCCGCCGCGCTGCGCGATTTTACCTACCACACCCTGTGGGTGGGCAGCGACGAGCTCATCCTCCGTATTCAACCGCGCCAGACCAGACTGAATACCGAAGATCCCAGCAAAATCGATTTTCATAGCCTCGCCCCTTCCCTGCGCACCTACCGCCAGGGCCTGAAATTACTTGACCGAATAAACTTGCCGCGGCCCCGCTTTCGCACCCAGGCCCACGTCGAGGCCCAGCTGGCTCTGGAAGACGGCACCTTATACGGTTACTTGCATCGCGAATTGGGCCGCCGCAACGATCCGGCCGCCTGGCTCTTTGTGCATATGGAAAAACGCGATAAAACTCTCTGGCGCGGCTTTCTCGGGCCCTATATCAGCGCCCGCTTACAGGAAATGACCGACGGCTACCGCCCCCTGCAGGAATACGCCCCGGAAGTGGCCCAGGCCTGCCAGGCTGTCCTCGACACCTGGGCCGACTCCCTGTACACCCAGCATCGGACCCAGTTGCAGGAAGCCTGGACACAGGGCGCCCAACTGCAATTGGACCTGGTTCGCAACATGGACCGCTTTGCTGGGGAAGCCACCGTGCCCGGAGTCCATACCACCCATTTCACCGCGCCCTCCGCCGCCGTCGAGCAACTGGCCGGTTTTCCGGGGGTCGGCCTGTGAAGGGTTGGGGGCGCCCCTTGCTATGGGGCTGCTTGTTCACCGGCCTAGTAGTTCTGTCCGCCGCCGGGGTAGGCTACTGGTTTGTCCGCGACCTGATGACGGGTCTGCCGCAATTGCCGGCAAACCCGGTTGAAATGGGCGTGCGCAAAGGCACCGAAATATTCGCCGCCTCGGGCGAGCGCATTTTCACCTTCAACCAGAGCCGCCAATGGGTTGGTAAAGACGACATCGAACCCCGCGTCATTGAGGCCCTCATCGCCACTGAAGACGCCGATTTCTACCGCCACCGGGGCGTCAGTATAAAAGCCCTGATCGGCGCGGTCCGGGCCAATCTATTCGACGGCCTGGGCAGCAGGGGCGGCAGCACTCTCACCCAGCAACTGGTCAAGCGCCTGTTTTTCTCGCCCGAAAAAACGCTGCGCCGCAAAGGCCGCGAAATGCTGTTGGCCACCGAATTGGAAGCCCTCTACGCCAGCACCTTCCCCGATACTGCCACAGACAGCCGCGACCAGCCCTACCCCCGCTACAAGGACCACTTGCTCGAACTCTATCTCAATACGGTATTCTACGGGGCCAATGCCTACGGCATCGCCGATGCGGCGGATATTTATTTTGGCCGCCCCCCCAACCAGCTTACCTTGCCGCAGGCGGCGCTGTTGGCCGGCCTGGTCAATGCACCCTCGGCCTACAATCCTTTGCGGCACCCCGAACGGGCCACCCAGCGACTACAGCACGTATTGCAGCGCATGTACGAAGTGGGTTTCCTCAGTCATTTCGATTGGATCCGCTACCGCGGCGCCCAGGCCTCAGATTTGGTCGATCCTAAACACACCCCGCGCAACCCCATCCCCTATTGGGTCGAGGCGGTCAAAGCTGAAGTCGCCCGTCGTTGGGGCGCCGATGTCCTGCACCACGGCTCTTTGCGCATCTATACGACCCTGGATCTGGACATGCAGCAGGCCGCCGAAGAATCCGTGCAGTACTGGCTGGCCGCCCTGGACCAGCGGCTGGGCTTTGCCCCCTACACCGAAGCCTCGCCCCACCAGCGCCACGAATATGTACAGGCGGCGCTGGTCTGCCTGGCCCCCCACAGCGGCCAGGTGAAGGCGATGGTGGGCGGGCGGGATATCTTCGCCAGCTACTACAACCGCGCCCTCAGCGCCCGCCGCCAGCCCGGCTCCGGCTTCAAACCAGTGGCCTACCTGGCCGCTTTGGAGGCGGGGGTTGTCTCGCCGCTATCGCTTTTTGTCGACGAACCGCGCGCCTATGTCTCCGACGGCCAACGCTGGCGTTCCTTTGCCCCTCAAAATGAAGTTGAAGGGCGGACCTGGTACCCGCGCAACTACGGCGGCAAATACCTCGATCTTACCACCGCCGCCTGGGGGCTGATAAACTCGGCCAATTCAACCGCTATCCAAGTGACCGAACGCGTCGGTCCCCAGGCGGTAGCCGATATGGCCCGCCGCCTCGGCTTTAGCAGCCCCATCGCCCCCTATCTCAGCATTGTCCTGGGCGTCAATGAAGTCACCGTGCTGGAAATGGCCTCGGCCTACGGCGTCCTAGCCGCCTCGGGCCTGCGCGTCGAGCCTTCCCTAGTCCAGCGCATCGTCGATGCCGAAGGCGACACCCTCTTAGACCACACCCTGCAAATAGAACAGGCCCTGCCCCCCGAGTTGGCCTTCCAAATGGTACAATTGCTGTCGCAGGCGGTCGATAGGGGCACCGGCCGCAGGGTGCGGCGGATGGGCTTTTCCCGCCCCGCCGCCGGCAAGACCGGGACCACCAACGACAATACTGACGCCTGGTTCACCGGCTTCACGCCACAGTTGGCCACCTCGGTGTGGATTGGCTTTGACGACCGCAAAGAGCACCGTCTGGTCGATACCAACGGCGCCCAGATCACCGGCGGCGGTGGGGCCGCCCCCATCTGGGCCCGCTTTATGGAACAGGCCCTGGCCGGGGCCGACACCACCGCTTTCGCCGTCCCCGATGGTATCTCCCTAGTGCAGGCCGATCCACATACTGGCACTGCTCCACTGGCCACCGACTCGCTCGCTTTGCCCGCCCCCCTCACCTTGGGCCTGCGCCGCGGCGAGGCGTTGGCCACTCCAAGGGCCGTACTCGCCTATGAAGACAGCCTGGCCCGCACTCTGGTCGATTCGGTGCGGCGAGAAGCTTGGCAGCAATTGCCCGGTTCGGACGACCCGGACGAATGAGCCTGGTCTGTTTCGCGGCGATCCGAACTGGTTTATTTTTGTTTGTTTTATTGGGCCTGAAAAACGACGCATTGAGTATCTCCACTGAGGAATGCCTATCTAAAGGAGTACCGTTGGTAGAGCCCCTTAGGCGGGGTGGCTGGAAGGAGGCAGTGATGTCTGAGGGGCCGAAGGTCCCGAGTTTACTGCCTCCTGGAAGCCGCCCCGCCTAAGGGGGCGCCCAAGTACCCCGTTAATTTTTGCAGATACCCTGTCTCAATCTCAATAAGGAGTCACCTATGTCCGTTCGCGCCCGCCGCGCCTTAGTCAGCACCTCCGACCGCTCCGGCCTGGAAGAATTGGTCGCCACCTTCCAGGAATTAGAGATTGACATTATCAGCACCGGCGGCACCGGCAACGCCATCCGCCAATTTGGCGTTTCTGTCACCGATGTGGCCGATGTCACCGGTTTCCCCGAAATGCTGGACGGCCGCGTCAAGACCCTGCACCCCGGCATCCACGGCGGTCTCCTCGGCCTACGCGACAACGCCGAGCATCGGGATACCATGGCGGCCCACGATATCATCCCCATCGATATCGTCTGCGTCAATCTCTATCCTTTTGAGCAGACTATCGCCAAACCCGATTGCACCGTAACAGAAGCCATCGAGCAAATCGATATCGGCGGCCCGGCCATGCTGCGCTCGGCGGCCAAAAACCACCAGAGCCTCTATGTGCTGAGCAACCCCTCGCAATACCCCGAGGCCATCCAGCGCCTGCGCGCCGACCAGGGCATGATTGACCCGATTTTTGGTCGCCGCCTAGCTCTGGAAGTATACCGCACCACCTCGCGCTACGACGGCGCGATTGCGGCTTATCTAGCTGAGCATGTCGATTAAATGCGCCGTGTCGCTAGTATGCACGTACATGCGGCCCTAGGCGGCCTGCCGATCACATGGTCATTCGGATTTTGTAGCGGTAGAAAGACTGAACGCGCTCGGCCCTCGCATGCTTAGAGTCCCAGACGAGCCGCTGCCAACGGCGGACCAGATACGGGCGCGACTCAAGGGCAAGCCCAGCTTCTCAGCCGAGTCAATCGACCCACTGCTGCGCAAGCACGGCTTCGGGTCCGTTCGATCCTGTGAGAACAGATCATCGTACGTGCCCAACGTCGTCCTCCAGGTGGAGTGCGAAGATCTCCGCCAACTGGCTATCAAGATCCAGGTTTTCCACACCTGGGATTGGACCTTATCGCAGGAGGCGTTGGCACTGGCAGCCCTGTCCCAGTCGACCGATGTGCTTCTTCCCCGTTTCTGGATACTAGACCAGGATCGCGATGTGCTCGATTACCCGGTGTTGATCGAAGAGTGGCTGCCGGGCCCATCGGCAGCGGATCACTTCAGCGCCGCCGATCTTGCTCGGCGCGCCGAGCTGGCGCGCCAACTTGGCCTCACCCACGCCAAGATTCACGGATGCCCTTGCCAAGGACTCAATCTGCCCAAACTCGACCTGCGCAACTGGCGCCAACTGATTCTCGACCTCCTTTTCGGCCATTCGGCCCTCCGCGACGATCTCCGCGACGCCTTTCCCGAGGTCGAGTCCAACGTCAGGTCCCAGCTAGACCAGGTCCAGAGCTTCGCCGTGGCCGATGAGCCCGGCCTTATCTGGAGAGACGGACTCCTGCACAATGCCGTCGTCGCCGAAGCCGACAATGGCTGCCGGCTTGGCGTCTTTGACTTTCAGTCGGCAGCTATTAGCCAACCCTATGCAGACCACTTTAAGGTCCGGGGATCTCTTGGGGGCGGCACCCCGGAGTGGGATGCCTTCGTCGATGGCTACAAGTCGGTAGCACAACGGGCGCCGACCGAGCCTGACAGTCCTATTGGCCGCGCCTTTCGGATGTACGCGCCGGCCTATCAGATCCGCCACTTCTATGAGCTGTTTGGATATCTCCACTACAGGACGCCGAAGTGGCTGAATGGCCTCTTCGAAGCCCTGGAGACAGGGGGCGCTCCGGCCTAAGGTGTATCACTATCAATCCCCCTGCTGTAAAATGCGGTACAGACGATTGCGGTTGGTCTTCAACAACCGCGCGGCTTCGGACATATTGCCGTCGGTCTGTTGCAACACCTGACGTAAAACCTGCAATTCAGCTTTAGCGGCGGCCAGATCCAGGTCCTGGGGCAAGGAATCGTTCACCGGGGGCGATGTGGGCGCTGCGCTTGTAGTGGTTGGGGTGTGGAAATGCAAATGGTGCGATTCAATGGAACCGGTGCCGCATTCGAGCACGGCGCGCTCGACGATATTCTTGAGTTCGCGCACATTGCCGGGAAAATCGTAGCCCTCCAGTTGTTCTAAAGCAGCAACGCTGAGTTCGGATACAGGGCGGCCCATTTCGGCGGCGAAGAGCCGGAGAAAATGCCCGGCCAATAAAGCAATATCACCACGGCGCTGGCGCAACGGCGGAACCTGGACAGTGAAGCGAGCCAGGCGAAAATAGAGATCCTGACGGAACGAGTTAGGCGGCAATTCCGAGTTAGTCGCCGCCAATACGCGGGTGTCCACAGCCACCCCCTGGCGGGCACCTAAGCGCCAGACCTGGCCGTCTTCGAGGACGCGCAGCAATTTAGCCTGCAAAGCCAGGGGCATAGCGCCAATTTCATCGAGGAAGAGGGTACCGCCAGCGGCCAGTTCAAAATACCCGGGCTGTTCCCTTTGGGCCCCAGTGAAAGCGCCTTTGATATGGCCCAACAGCAGCGATTCGGCCAATTCGGCCGGCAAGGCGGCGCAATTGACCGGAATGAAAGGCCCCTCCCGCCGGGGACCGCCGTAGTGGATGGCCCGGGCCACCAATTCCTTGCCAGTACCGCTCTCGCCCAGGATCAGCACGGACGTATCGTGGTCCTGCAACAGACGGATATTGCGGAAAATCTTGCCCATGGTCGGGCTGTCGCCGACAAAGGCCTCCAGTCCCCAATGCTCGGCTTCGCGGTGGGCGATGTGGGAAAGGTGGCCCGACAATTGCCGGCGGCGGGCGATCTCGCGTTCGAGGGCCTGGTTTTTGTCGGCCAATTGGGCAGTTAATCGATGCAGGCGCAGGTGGGTCCTTACCCGAGTCAGGACCTCCTGTTCGCGCAGGGGCTTGGTTATATAGTCCACCCCGCCCACTTCGAAGCCCTGCAGCAGATCCTGCTCCTGGTCCCGCGCCGTGATAAAGACCACGGGAATGGCCCGCGTCTCCTTGGCCAATTTGAGCCGGCGGCAGACTTCAAAGCCATCGAGATCGGGCATCACCACGTCGAGAAGTATTAAATCGGGCACCGCCCGGCTGGCCGATTCGAGGGCGATGGCGCCGCTGGGAGCCAACAGGACGCGGTAGCCCTCGGCCTCCAGCAGAGCTCGCAGCAAGTTGAGGTTGGCCGGCTGGTCGTCGACCAAAAGAATTCGGGCGCCGCCCAGATCGGGCTGGTCATTCGGCATGGATTTGTCCCAAGATAGTGAGGATGGCATCCCTGCCGGGCTGCTGAGCCAGTTGCCGCAGGTGGGCCGCCAGACGGCCGTACTCTGCACCTAACTCCTCCAATTCCCTGCAATAGTCTTCCAGATCGGTGACGCTGTACAATTCGGCCGCTGCCACCAGGCGGCCGTGCAAATCCGCCGGCAGCGACAGCTCCTTCCATTGGGTCGGAAGGGCTGCTTCGGCGGCGCCCTCCTGGTCGAAGGCGACGGCCAAGTGTGCGCCCAGACAGGCGCACAAACGCTCGAAGCGGAAAGGCTTGTCGATAAAATCGTCGAAACCGGCTTCGAGAAAATCCCGTCGCTCATGCTCGAGCACCGAGGCCGAAACTGCGATGACTTTGAGGTCGATCCAACCATCCAGTAGGCGCAACTGCCGCACGGTCTCAACGCCGTCGAGGCGGGCATGCGGATATCGAGGAAGACAATATCGGGCTGCGCCTGGACCAATTGGTCGAGGACCTGGCGGCCGTTTTCCACCGCCGTCACCTCTGCACCGATATCGACCAGCATGCGGCGGAGGATATCCCGGTTGGCCGCCATGTCGTCGGCGATAAGCGCCCGCACGACGATACCGGATCCCAGCCGCCGGACCGTATCTGCCGGAGAATGCCCGCTGACGGCGGCAGCGGGCAAGGGCAGCACAAAACCGCAACAGGCCCCCTCACCCGGCGCCGATTGCACCTCTAATTCGCCGCCCATGACCTGCAGCTGTCGCTGGACGATGGTGAGGCCCAATCCGGTCCCTCCATGGTCCCGACCCGAAGGGCCCTGCTGAAAGGGCTGCATCAACTCATCGAGATCGGCCCCATCAAACCCGCAACCCGTATCGACCACTTCAAATCGGTAACGGTCCTCTCCCTGGGGAATAAGCCTGAGCACCACCGAGCCGCCCTCGGTGAATTTCACCGCATTGCCCAGCAGGTTTATCAGCACCTGGCGCAATTTGGCCTCGTCGCCCTGCACCGGCAGCGGTGTATCGGGCTCCCCTTCCAGTTGCCAGTCCAGCCCCTGCTCGCTGCATTGCAGCGCAAAAATCGCCGCCAAATCACCCAGTAGCGTCGCCAGGTCAAAAGGCACCGGCTGTACCTCCATGCGACCGGCCTCGATCTTGGCCAGGTCGAGGACATCGTTGATGAGCTTGAGCAAGTGGTCGCCGCTGGTCTGGATAGTCTCGATCGCGGCGCTTTGCTCGGGGGCCATGCCGGGGCTGCGGCCCAGAAGTTGGGCATAGCCGAAGATGGCGTTCATCGGCGTGCGGATTTCATGGCTCATATTGGCCAAAAATTGCGATTTGGCCTGCGAGGCAGCCTCGGCGGCGCGGCGCGCCTGCTCAAGGTCGCGGGCCTGGGTTTCGAGGGTCTGATTGGAAGCGGCCAGTGACGTATTGGAGCGGCGCAAGCGGCGGCTCTGCCACACCAGCCGCGCCCCCAACCCGGCGATGAGCAAGACAGCCACTCCCAGCCCCCCTTGCCAGGCCAACAGCCCGTACGGCCAGTGGACCGTCACTGCCACTTGGACGGGGTCCGGCGAATACTGCAGAGCCCGGTCGACGGCCTTGACTTCAAAACGGTACTCGCCCCGAGGCAGATCGGTGTATTCCACCCGCTTCTCCCGAGTCTGGCGCCAGTCCTCTTCGTACCCGACCAGACGATGCAGGTAGATCATCTGCTCGGGCCGGTTGCGGAACGTCAGGCCAGCAAATTCAAAAGCCAAACTGGGCTGCGACGAAGGTAACTTTACGGCATCGACCGGCCCGAGGGAGCGGTCAGTACTCACATTTACCAGTTCGATCCGGGGCGGGGCGTCGCGGGGTTTATACCGCGTGACGCCCTGGCTAGTACCGATCCAGATGGCCCCATCGCTGGTCTGCAGCAGCGCATAAGGATTGTCTGCGACCAGGCCGTCGCGGTGGAGCAATTGCTGGGCCACCGTGCCATCGTAGTGGATCAAGCCCCTTGCAGAGGCGAACCAGAAGTGACCACGCTCGTCTTCGAGCATATCGCCGACGCGGTTGTTGGTCAGGCTGGCCACTTCGGTGAATTCGCCAATGGCGTTGCCGTCAAAGTGGAAAAGCCCTTGGCGGTTGGCAAACCAGAACTGCCCCTGACTATCTTCGAATAATTGGTGCCACATATCCCTGGAAAGCCGGTCGGGGAAGGCAAAGACGGTGAAAGCGGAACTGTCGAGACGGGCCAACCCGGCTCGGCTACCGATCCAGATTCGCCCTTGGCCATCCAGGTGCAGACGCTCCACCGGGCTCTGCACTTGCCCGACTGTGGCGGGAATGGGGAGGAAGCGTACGCCGTCGTAGCGCGACACGCCGTCACGGGTGGCGACCCAGAGTTGTCCCGAGCGATCTTCGATCATATATCTGGCCAACCGCCCGTTGAGACCGTCCTCGGGCGTGAATTGGGTGAAGGTCCGACCGTCGAAACGGGCAAAATTGTGGGTGGCAGCTATCCAAATATTTCCGCGGCGGTCTTCGAAGATACGGCGGACCCTGTTTTCCATATGGTCATCTGGCAAGTCGGGGTTGGGCAGAAAAGCGGTGAAACGGTCCCCGCCGAGGCGGGCCAGACCGCGATTAGTACCCACCCAGAGTCGTCCCTTGCTATCCTCGATCACGTGGTTTACGTACTCGCCGGGCAGGCCGTTCCGGGCGGTGAAGGGCGTGAAGTGCCCATCGTCAAAACGGGCGAGGCCGTCCTGGCCAGCGACCCAGAGGTGGCCTTGGCTGTCCTCCAGCATATCGCTGACCCCATCGCCGGCCAGACCGTCTGCAGCCGTGAAGGTCGTCAACAAATTGCCGTCGTAGCGCACTGCGCCACCGTTGGTGGCGAGCCAGATATGACCTTGGTGATCTTCGGCGATGCCGCGTATAGGGGGTTGAGCAACTCCGTCAATGGGGACGACGGTGAGGGTTTTCCCATCAAAGCGGTTGAGACCATCCCAACCACTGATCCAGATATGGCCCTGGCTGTCTTCGTAGAGATCCTGGATGGAGGCTGCGTCCGTCTCCTCTACTCCCTCGGGTAGGTATTTATCAAAATTCGCCCCGTCGTAGCGGAAGAGGCCACGTCCCATGGCAAACCATAGCTGTCCCTGGCTGTCCTCCAGGATATCTACGGCTCTGGCGTAGGCGAATCCGTCCTGCTGATCGATGCGGGTAATTCGATCTCCCTCGAAGCGCGCCACTCCTCCTTCCGTGAGGATCCAGAGACGGCCCTGGCGATCTTCCAGCAAAGCCCCGACCGAATTATTGGGCAACCCGTCTGCGACGGTGAAATTATCAAACCTACTCCCATCAAAACGGGAAAGACCTCGACGAGTGGCGATCCACAAATAGCCCCGCTTGTCCTCCAGGATATCGTTAATATGGTCGTGGACCAGACCGTCATCAAAGCCGTAGTTGACGAAGTATTCCCCGTCGTAGCGACTCAAGCCCTTGCCCTTGGTGCCGATCCATAGGAGGCCCTGACTGTCTTCCAATAAAACGGAGATATAATCGCCGGGCAGGCCATCCAGAGTGGTGAAAGTGGTAAACCTGCGGCCGTCAAAGCGGGTCAGGCCGGCTTGCGAACCAAACCACAAATCGCCCTTTCTGCTGGCCAGGACGGTTTCCAGGTAGGGGCTAGGCAGACCGTCGACCACGGAATAACTGTGCCACAGTCCCCGATGACTACCGGCCCCGGCCAAGACATCACGACCGGGGCCGGAGCCGGGTGTTGCCCTCAGCGATACTTTCCGCTCGCCGCCTGCCTCTAGGTCTACCTCAACTGTATCGGTCCCCACAAATACCCTGTACGCACCAGCCGGCAGGTCTACCCGGCTGAGGCCCGCTGTATCGGTCCTGGCCCGCACCTGCAAAGCAGCCTTGTTCAGGGATTGAATCTCCACCACGGTACTGGCGCGGGGGATATGTGGTAGGATCTTGTCTATCTGCACCTGCAAACGCCCACTTGTTTCCGCCGCCACAAGCACCACGTCGCCCAAGCCCCTGGAGATATAACCGCCTTGGGGTGCCCAGGTCATCAGCGAATAGGAACTGTCCTGGTCGCGGTCGCCGATGGCCACGTTAAAGCCCAGACTCAACGGCTGGCCGTCCTTTGTCGGCGGTTCCAGACCGAAACGCCATTCATACCTGTGGCTGGCGGCAATGCGAACAACAGCCACAGCCGCTCCCCATGCAAAGGTGGCCGCCGGCCCCACCTCCAGACTGTCCATGCGGTCCAGCGTCGCATTCCTGTGGTAGAGGTGGTCGCCGTAGAGCCTGTATTTCGCGATATTCTGTTCCCGTTCGCCGTGACGGGTGCTGATGATTATTTGGCAATTGTCCCATCGCAAACTCCGCGCCGGGACGAAGTCGCCCAGCCTGTGCGCCGGCACCCCCGTGGTCACGACCGACTCGTCTTCCACTTCAACCCCTAAATAGAGGGCATTTTCGGAGCGGTTATAGGCCAGGCGGAAAAAACCCGAAAAATCCCGCTCATCGCGGGGATAATCCCGCCCTTCCGAACGGGCAATGGGATAGCGCGGCGCGGAAGCGGGCCAGTCGGCCAGGTCGCCGTCGAGGACGATCCCCTCCGCTTCCACGGCGATAGCGGTCTGACCTTCGTGCGCCACCGCAATCCCGGCCCAAAAAACGGGTAAAAACGCGCATGTCCAGAGCGAGCTACAAGACCGAAAGCCAACGTTCATCACCCTCTCCTCTTCGGGCGGAAGGGAGTCCTGGAAACAGTTGGGAGTTTTTTTGCCAGAGCGACAATGGGCCGCCGATACGTCATCCGGGGCGACCCGGCCAAAGCGCCCGCGCGCCGATCGGCCCATATCAAGGGCTGTCGGCTGACTGGCCCTATGGAAGCGTAAGGGTACACAAAACCCGGACCCCCGACAAAAATCTGAGCCCCCCCGGCAACGGGTTATTGCTGGTGCACCCGAGCGTTTGCAGCCGGCCCTCTTGGGCGCTGGACGCACCCGGTTCCAGCCAGTGCCCCAACGGCTGTCCCAGGTGTCGCCCCTGGAGCGCTGGCACCCCACCCAGGACGGAGCAGGCGTAGGGGCCGCTATACATGCCTTCGATCGCACTGCAGGGCCCTGTCCTTTCAGGCGCACGGGCGTAGACCAGCCGGCAGTCCCGGCAGACATGCGCCCGTTTAATCCCGGGGAACTGCCGGCCCAATGCCCTCTGTTGGGATGGGGTAATTGCGCCAGCGGTGTCAGGCGCATATTGGCACAATAATCGCAGGAAAGGCCGACCAACCGACTGAGCAAACAACCCAGTAATCCCACTGCCAACAGCGATCCAAGTCCAAGCCAAATCAACGGCATCATAGACGGCCTCCAATCCTTACTTTTGCTTTTACGAAAAGGTCCACACAGGCAGTGGCCTGTATGCGCTCATAGACGAGACCGCACGCTGTCGTCCCGCGGCACTCCCTATCGCAATTGCAAAAGCAATGCCAGATTGGATGGACGAGTCCGACTAATTGCTGGGGCTGGCGCCCTCAGAAATTCATTTTTTTGATGTAAAGATTTTATTTACAGGAGATTACAAATTGAATTACAGCTAAAAACAGCGCATTGGGGTAGGCCTATCTGCCTTTTGCAATGAGGCAAATAGGCAACGCCCATTTTGTACCAGTCAGAATACAGCTGCTAGAAAATCAATACAATTTGTTAAAACTGGGTACAGGACAGGGAGGCTGTTGCGCCGTCAGCCAGAATTTGCCCAGGATAGCGCTTTTTCGGGTCTACTACTCCACGAAATGCCCATCGGCCGCGTGCAGCGACCCCACTCCATTCTGCATGCGCAGCAATTGGCGCTGGCGGGGATTGAGTTTGTCGTACCACTCGGCGGGAAACTCGTCGTGCGGATCTAGCTGGAATAGCAGCATCGATTTGCGGTAGTGGGCAAAGACGGCGTAGCGGTTGTCCTCTGTCTTGTTGGCGCCGCCGGCATGCCAGCACTGGCCGTTGAAAACAAGCACGCTGCCGGCTTTGCAACTGGACTGAAAAGCATGCTTCACCTCAAAGCCCTCGGGCGGGCCGTCGCAGCCGCTTTTATGGGAGCCGGGGACGATCCGGGTGCCACCGATTTGGGGCGTGAAATCGACCAGCGGCCACACCGTATTCATCATCACCGGCGAAACCGGGTTGAGCATATGCCCGGGAATATCGCTGTGGAAATCCTGCAAGCCGTCGCCCGGTCGCACAATGCGGGAGGAAAGACTGCCCAGAATGAGCGACTTTTCCAGGAAATATTCGAGAATCGGCAACACCAGCGGATGGTCGATGACCTGGAAGAACACCGGATTAAGGGTGGGCAGATTGCGCACCAGCAGAGAGGTACCACCGCGATTTTGATAGCCGGGCTCGCCCTGCTGTCCGGCGCTGGCCATGAGGGCTTCCCGCAGGATGGCCACTTGCCCCGGCGTCAGCACGTCCGGGACCAGGGTAAAGCCGTAGATCTCTATTTCCTGCACTGCCTGCTCAAAGGACGTCACAATGTCCTCCTCAGCCGCTTCGCCGTGCCGCCCAGGTACCGCTCCAATACTCGCCCAAGTCGACTTGCCCCGCCATCCTGCCCCCATCCACCTGACCGCGAAAGGCGTAGTGGGCCCCCACGTGTTGATAGCTGATCCCCACGTGCATTTCCACCTGGTCCCCTTGCACCTTGCCCCGCAGCGCCTGTTCGCCGAATTGGGAGCGGTACTGCCCCGACAAGTCGGCCCCATCCTGCTCCAACACCACCGTATGCCGGGCCCGACCACGGACGAATTGCAGGTCTATTTCCCAACTGCCACTCAAATCGCTCATCACCGCCTCCTTATCCCAGGACCGGTTGCAGAATTTCACCCAACCGCCGCGCCACCACTACTTCGTCGCCCTCCTGCATCATATAGGGCATCACCGAAATCCCCTCGGCGTGACTGAAGACTGATATCCGTGGCTCGCCGTCGGACAGTTGCCGCTCGACCTGGCCACCGGAAATTTTCGCCGGGTCCCAGTTAATGGCTATAACCGGCGCCACATTGGAGCGCCCCGGCAGGCGAATATGGGTAGTCACTGAGGGCAGCCCGCCTACCGCATCCGCCACCACCTGCAAGCGCCGCTCCCATTCGCGCCATTCGGCCGGGTGGTCACGCCGGACCCACATCTCCACCGCCGCCAGCATCCCCATAATCTCTTCCTTGCCCACTTTCATCGGCCGGGCCAGGGCGTGGTGCGGGGCGGCGTTTAAAAAGGCGGCTTGCAATAGATCCTTGCGCCCCAATACCAACCCACCCGCCTGGGGCCCGCGCAGACATTTGCCGCCGCTATAGCCCACCGCATCGACCCCCTGCGCTAAATACCAATTGGGCGCATCGGGCCGCTCGGCCGCCGCATCGACAAAGCTGGGTATGCCGTGGGCCTGGCCAAATTCGGCCATCTCCTTGACCGAAATAGCGCCGCGCTCGGCCGCATCGCCGAAGAGCAGCAGCATTGCAGTCCGCTCGGAAAGCGCCGCCTCCATTTCCGCCCGGGTCTCGACCTCGACCATTTCAATCCCCACCATGCGCACGGCGTGGTCATAGGTATGGCGATGCGATTTCTGCACAATGACCTGATTGGCCATACCCGAGGTATCGGGCAGCCGCGCCATTTTCTCCGGGTCGGAGCCGGCCACCGCCGCCGCCGTAATCTGGCACAGAGCCGCAGCGCAGCCATTGGTCACCAGCCCCCATTCACACTGCATCAATTCACCGATACGCCGCCCCACCGCTTCCATCAATTCATCCATATGCACATAGCGCTCTGAAGCCGCGTACATAGCCTGCCGCACCTCGGGCAGAATCACCGAACCACTAATTATGGTATAAGTTCCCCGGCCATTGATCAGGGGCCGGATGCCGATGTCTTCGTAGGTGGGGTATTGCAGATCTTGGGTCATATTTGCATCCTGCCGAATACGGTTGAGGTTTTTGGAACTTTTTTGGCCATACCGTTGCCCAAGCTCCTGGGTGGGCTGGCTGGAAGGCGGGTAGTGGGGGCGGAGTGGCGGGGCAGCTGGAGGCCGGGCGGGCGGCGCAGCCGGGCGGGGCTGGGAAGGCCGCAAGCGGGCATCACTACCCGCCTGGAAGCCGGTCCACCCAGGAGCGCCCAAACGGCCGTTGGCTTTACAACCTTCCTACACAATTTACAGCACTACAGAATATTCTCGGCCTGCTCCGCCAAGTGCGCCTCCATCGCCGCCATCCCAGCACTGGGATCAACCACCGCCCTCTCCCGCTCCATGGCCACCCCCAAAGCATGTAAAACACGGAACAAATTGGGCGCCCGGCACTGCTCGCCCATCTGCCCAATGCGGACGATATCGAGCCCGAAAGCCCCCGATATTTCAACCTTGAACATACGCGACATATAACCGCGCAAACGAGCCCCGTCGACCCCTTGGGGCACGTCGATGGCCAGCACCGAATTAAGCCGAAACTCCTTGGCCGCAGCCAAATGCAGCCCCATCGCCTCAATACCGGCCTGCAGGGCCAGGGAGCTGTGCAAATGGCGCAAAAAGCGCCTTTCGAGGCTTTCCTCGCAAATGAGCCGCAACGCTTCGTGCAGGGCCAACAATCCCGATACCGGCGCCGTATAATGGTACTGCTGGGCCCCCCAAAAATGCTCCGCTCGACGCGCGTCCAGGCACCAGTGGGGCCGCTGACGCTGGGTACCAGCCTCTTCCCAGGCGCGCTCGGAAAAGGCGATGAGCGAAACCCCGGGCAGCGACGACAGCCCTTTTTGCGATCCGGTCAGCAGGACATCGATACCCCATTCGTCCTTGCACAGAGGCATAGTACTGAGAGTGCAGACCGCGTCGACCACGGTGAGGGCGCCGTGCTGTTTGGCCAACGAGACGATTTGTTCTAAATCGCGCGTCCACACCCCGCAGGAGGTCTCGCCCTGGACTACGGTCACCACATCGTACGCCGCCTCCGACAATTTGGCCGCCACGCGATCGGCCCAGATAGGCCGTCCTTCGGGCAATTCGAGCAGATCGACCTGAGCCCCCACAGCGGCGGCCATTTCGGCAAAGCGCCCCGAAAACCAGCCATTTTTGAGCACCAGCACCCGGCGCCCAGGATAGAGCAGATTGCCCACCGCCATTTCCATGGCCGCCGAAGCCGGCCCGGAAATACCCAAAATATGCTCGTCCCGGGTCTGGAAAGCGTAGCGTGTCATTTCCTTAATATGGCGCACCACCATATCCATGCTGGGCCCCAGGTGATTGATAACCAGGCCCCCGGCCCGCGCCACTTCGGCGGGTACGGGCACCGGGCCGGCGCCCATCAACAACAACGGCTCGGCGGGCAATATCTGGGTCAGGGAAGGCATTTGCGGCGGCGGAATATTCATTGTCAGCTCGGTCCTGCTTTTCATATCGTTCAAATATTGAGGGCCTGTCCAAAGGCTGCGCCCGCCGCTTCCATAACCGCCTCCGACAAGGTCGGGTGGGCGTGCATGGTATCGAGCAATTCCTCGTAGGTAGCCTCGAGTTTGCGCGCCAGGCCGATCTCGGCAATTAGCTCGGTGGCCTCGGAGCCAATGATGGAGGCCCCGAGCAATTCGCCGTAGCGGGCGTCAAAGACCAGCTTCACCAAGCCCTCGGTATCCCCGGTGGCCTGCGCCTTGCCGCTGGCCTGGAAGGGAAAACGGCCCACTTTGACATCGTGGCCGGCCTCCCGCGCCGCCGCCTCGTTGAGGCCCAGGCTGGCCACCTGCGGCTGGCAATAGATGCACTGGGGAATAAGACCGCGGTCGATGGGGGCGCGCTGGTGACCGGCGATAAATTCCACCGCCGCCACGCCTTCGGCCGCCGCCACATGGGCCAATTGCGGGGCCCCGACCATATCGCCGATGGCATAGATGCCTTTGACATTGGTGGCCAAACGCTCGTCTACATCGACAAAACCACGGCGCGTGCGCACCCCCGCCGCCTCCAACCCCAATCCGTCGATCCGGCCTTCGACGCCGACGGCCATGAGCACCTGATCGACGGTCTCCTGCTGGTGGCCGGCCTCGCCCTTATAGCGCACCGTCACTTGCCCGGCCGCCTTTTCCACCGCTTCAACGCGGACCCCGGTCTCCACCTCTATCCCTTGGGCTTTGAGACTCTCGGCCAACAGCCCGGCCACTTCCTCGTCCTCGCGGGGCAGGACCTGGGGCAGGGCCTCCAACACTTTGACGCGGGTACCGAAGGCGTTGTAGAAATAGGCGAATTCCACCCCAATGGCCCCGGCCCCGACAACGATAAGCGAATCGGGGCGGCACCGGTTGCTCATGGCCTCCTTGCTGGTGATGATCTTTTCACCGTCCAGCTCGATACCTGGCAAAGAGCGGGGCCGACTGCCGGTGGCCAGAATAATGTGCTTGGCCATAAGGCGGAAAGAATCCCCCGGCCCCGGCTGCACCTCGACCTGCCGGGCCGGGGTGATACGGCCGCGCCCGGGGACCACCTCGACCCCGTTCTTGCCCATCAAATATTCGACGCCGCCGGCCAACCGCTGGGCCACATCGCGGCTGCGACCGATGACTTTATCCCAATTATAGCTTACGGACCCCACTTCAAAGCCAAATTCGTCGGCATTCTGGATAGCGCGATAAAGCTCGGCTTGTTTGAGCAGGGCCTTAGTCGGAATGCACCCCCAATTGAGGCATACCCCGCCCAATTTCTCCTCTTCTACCAAAGCCGTACTGAGGCCCAATTGGCGCGCCCTGATGGCCGCCGTATAGCCGCCGGGACCGCCGCCGACAACCACGATATCATAGGTCTTATCCGTATCTTGCATAATTTCCTCTAATACCAATTTGAAGTACTGGTGGCCGGATGTTTAACGGTATTTTATCGAAGAAACAGCAAAAACATCCAGACGAGTTGAAGTCAATCTAGTATATGCCCGGGTTTGACACCAAATGGACGAGTCAATAATGTAGGGATTATCGCTAGGCGGGCAACGATCAATTGGGCGGCGGACGCAAAAGCACCGTCCCCACGCTCGCTTAGGGCAACTCGCCACCAAGGGACCACCGTATAAATGACCGACCTTACCATCTTCAGCGACGGCGCCTGTTCGGGCAACCCGGGAAGCGGCGGCTGGGCTGCCCGCCTCTTATGGGACGATGGCCGCATCCGCGAATTGGGCGGCGCCGTCGAGCATACCACCAATAATCGCATGGAAATGTACGCCGCCCTGCAGGGCCTTAAACACGCCGAGCCCGGCGATTCGGTCACCATGGTGACCGACAGCGAATATCTGCGCAAGGGCATCACCGAATGGATCCATAACTGGAAGCGGCGAGGCTGGCGCACCGCCGCCAAAAAACCGGTGCTCAACCAGGATCTATGGCAGGAATTGGACGCCCTTAACAACGACGATATAAACTGGCAATATACCCGCGGCCACGCCGGCGACCCCGACAACGAGCGCTGTGACGATATTGCCTACGCCTTTGCCCAGGGGCGGGTCCCGCCCCTGGAAGATTCACCCTGAGCCGCAGTACCCGTCTTTCTAAAAAACAGGAGCTCTCTCCATGCTCAATATTGGCTTTATCGGCTGCGGCGGCATCGCCCGCCATCACGCCTCGTACTTAAGCAAACTCAAAAACGCCCGCATTGTCGCCGTCGCCGATGTCGTTGAGGAATCGGCCCAGCGCTTTGCCGCCGACTTCGGCGCCGGGCAATCCTTTGCCGACTATCAGTCCCTTCTCAATGTTAAAGAAGTGGACGCCGTCTGGATCTGCACCCCTACTTTCCAGCACCCCGCCCCGGTTATCGCGGCGGCCCGGGCCGGCAAACACGTCTTTTGTGAAAAACCGATGGCCCTCAAACTGGCCGATGCCCGCCGTATGGACACAGCCTGCCAACAGGCCGACGTGCGCCTTACCATTGGCTTTGTGCGCCGCTTTGACCGCCAGTGGGGCAAACTTAAGCAGATCGTCCAATCCGGCGCCCTCGGGTCGCCTGTCATTTGGCGCTTTGCCGCCGGCGGCAAACCGGCTAACCCCTGGTTCCGCGACGAGAACAAGGGCGGTGGCCCGCTTATGGACGGGGCCGTGCACAACTACGATTTCGCCCTGCAGATCTTTGGCCCGGTGCAGTCGGTGCAGGCTTCGTCGCTGCAATTCGATACCACTTCCGTAGGCGCCGATACCGCCACCGCCATTCTCAATTTCGCCTCGGGCGACCAGCACGCCCTAATCTGGTCCTGGGGCGTGGCCGCCGGGGTCAATGTGGCCGGGCTCAACGACGTGATTGGCCCCAAAGGCACCCTCCAATTCGGCATGACCGCGGCTCAGGCCCCAGCCAATTTCAAGCCCGATACCCAGGGGGCCTTCACCCTTAAAACCGCCGCCAAAGAGCGCGTTTACCCCTATGCCAAAAAGGATATGTTCGCCGAGCAGGCCCGCCACGTGGTGCGTGCTTTCGAACGCGACGAGCAACCACTGGTCACCGGCCAGGACGGCATCGAAGCCCTGAAAGTGGCCAGCAGCGTCCTCAAAGCCGGCAAACAAAAGGGCAGCGTGCGGCTTTAGGAAGAGGCTTTAGGGCAGAATTTATTTTTTGCCCATTGCGGAACTTTTCCCCCTGAGTATAATCTATAAGGTTAAATCGTTTAATATCTAATCATTTTTCTCAGGAGCTTTCTATGAAAAAGCTATTCGCCCTTGCAATGGCCGCCTTCCTGGCTGCCCAGACGGCTGACGCCGCCCCCTACAAAATTGACCAGTCGCACGCCATTGTCGGCTTTAAAGTCACCCATATGGTGGTCAGCAAAACAGCCGGCAAATTCAACGAATTCGACGCCACCTTCGAATTCGACCCCGACAATCTGGACAAATCCTCGGTGATGGCCACCATCCAGGCCGGCAGCATCGACACCAATAACGAAAAGCGCGACGGCCACCTCAAATCCGGCGATTTCTTCGACGTGGAAAATACCCCCACCATTACCTTTAGCAGCAGCAACATCGTCAAAGACGGCGACAGCTACATCGCCCACGGCAATTTGACTCTGCGCGGGGTCACCAAGCACGTCGAACTGCCCTTTGCCGTCACAGGCCCCATCTCCGACCCCTACGGCAATGGCCGTCTAGGCGTGGAGGCCAAGCTCACCATCAACCGCCAGGAATTCGGTGTGTCGTGGAGCAAGACTATGGACACCGGCGGCTTGGTGGTCAGTGACGATGTACACATTGAGATCGACGCTGAGTTCGTCCACAAGAAGGCCGAATAAGCACTGCCACCGCACTGCACCGCTTTTTAGATGATCCCGCTGCCGGGAACAGGCAGCGGGATTTTATTACTGGACTTTTGCAAAACGCGGTTAGTATGCATTAATTGGTGCAAAATGTAGTCATTCCCCACCCCCTGTCTCGGATTGGATGCCATGCCTGCCATTATCGGCTTTCCCACGGTGGTTGAAGAAGCG